>JGI25127J35165_1000145_pt1 | contig 27478 bp, 11 predicted proteins | sample ETNvirenome_2_30_FD_35165 | JGI IMG/M metagenome (IMG submission 35165) | reverse complement strand
TCAATTGAGGCATGCTTCCTATACCTGCACCAGCTGGACCACCACCGATATTTTCAAAATCAACATCTCTTAGTGTTCCATTAGCAGAACCTCTATTAATAGTTAAATGATATGAATCTAAATCAAATGGGTCTTTAATACCTCTTTCTAAACCATTTATTCTTCTTAGAGAAACTCCACTAATCTCATATTTTTGCAATTCAACTGTATTTACCTGACCATGAGGTTGTACGACTGAATTATCAACTCCCCTTGTGAGAGATTCTAGAGTCTGAGCACCAACAGTTTCATATCCAATAATTTCATCTCCTAACTTAATGTATCCGGTGTTTGCAGCACCAACTGGCACTCCTTCAAAGAAAGCAAATTTGGATGTTTGTGCAGTACCAACTTCTAGTTGTGTATCAGTTGCAGAGATGCTCGCACTTAAATTGACAAGTGGAGTATCTGGTTGAATTCCCTTGATTGTTATTCTATTACTGGTTGAATACATTCCATGTTCAAAATCTTGAACTTTAAAATGTCTGCCATCAAATGGTGCACCATTGGTTGTATAACCATCTGCTTGTATAATATGTGTTCCGACACCTAAGGAACCTGAGGCAACAGATCCATCAAGATATCTCAATTGTTGCCCTTCAGAAGCTTCCCAAGAATCAGTTGTTCCTTGTATATTTGTCAAATAAAGTGTATCAGTTCCTAAAGTTTCAATAATTCTTATTTCTGCACCTCTTCCTCTTTCATTGTTTGCTTGTGCAGTAATAATACCAACGACATCACCAACTTTGTAACCTTGTCCCATACTATTTACTGATAAAGCACCAACTGCACCATCTCCTTCAACTGCAGTGACTTTTACTTTTAGTCCGGATCCTTGACCGATAATATTATATGTCTCTATTTCAGTGCCAGCACCTGATGCGGCAGTATAGTTCTTTCCACCTGTAGTGACACCAACAAATCCAACTCTACCTCCAAGACCTTCGATAACTGCGGTATCGTCTTTTTTACCAAAGGCATGTATTTTTCTACCTATAGATAATATTGAAGTTGTGCCAGAATCAGAAGCATTGAATGTGGAAATTGCAACTCTTCCTTTTTTAGGCAATGTGGTTATTGGGTTATCTAATAATCTAGGAACCTCTACGCTATTTTCATCAGGTGTTGGATCATCGGGAGTAATAATATCTGGATTATAGAATACAGCAGTTCCTGAATCTACTGTGAAGTCTGCTTTATATAATTTGAACTTCATATCTTGATATTGATTTTCTGTCCAAATAGATCCGTTTTGTGATTTAAACAGAGTTCCCATTGCATACTGTGTTGAGTATGTGGTCTGTTCAGCAGTTGGTAAGTTTTGAGTATTGACTGTTGGTTCATTCATTATTGCAGTCCACACTTCATAATCCATACTCTTATCAGAAACTAATACTAAAGCATACTCAGTGCCGGGTGGTAACCAAATAGGTTCAGGGAAAGTTACCTTAGTACCAACTGATGCATCTGATGATGTATTATTCTTGAGTAAAACATCATTTCCGTCTGCATCTGTTCCTACTACAGAGTCGGGGAAAAGAACAACAGGTGTACCAATAATTCTTCGAGTTGGTATACCTAATTGAGTAGTTCTCATTTGGAATGTAATCGGTGCTGATTTTTGATCACATTTTGCAAAGAATACTTCAACAGAAGTTAAGAACGCACCATCAATATCATCATTTGTATCAATATCAGAAGGTGCCTCTATGTTTCCACCAACAACAAATGTTTGAGCAAGAGGGTCATAAAATTCTGTAGTTATAGTATCAATATTTACTGTATCAACACTAAATCCTATATTTGTACTTAGATTTATGGTATTAACAGTATTTGCTGTAGTTACCTCATTTTGCCATCTTTCAACAGTTCCATTTGATACATAATTAATTTCAGCAAATGAAACATCATTACTACCTGGTAAACCAGGATCATTATTCTTATCAGATGATAATTTAAATGTCTTAGTTCCAGTCTCTATCTTGACATTTGGTCCTGGTGGTTTTGCATTTGGATCTTTTAAGAAGAATGTACCTAAAACATCACCTTGTGAATCTGATATCAATCTTACTTCTTTTACATAAGCAACCGCACCACTTGTCTTTCCAACAAGTTTCATGTTCTTTTTAATGAATCCAAAGTAACTTCCCTGTGCCTCCTCTGCCATCGCCTCAGTGTCTACATTTAACACAGATGATGTCTGACTATAGATTAATGGTAATGCCTCTGCTGTGCCTCCTGCAGGTGTCTTTGAATAAGGATTTGAAATATACGTGGTTCTAGGATCATCAAACTTACCTCTCTTATGATTAGGTTGAGCAAGTCTGAATCTAACTCTAGTTTTATTACCAATAGATCCAACTACTGTTTCACCAATCTGGAACACACCATCTGATCCATCAGCACCCTCTGAATTTTTTATTTCAATTAATTTTGGCACTAAATCAACACCCTTCTTATTATCTAAGAAATGGTAATAACGTGTTTTTGGTTTTAGGTTAGATGCTACAAATTCAGTATTTCTTGATCTCATATATGAATCAACATCAGATGAAATTAAGACATTTCTAATTGATACATCTGTGGTTGTAAAGGATGCTCTATCTGTTTCGTTTACATTGAAATCTCTTGTTCTTCCCTGCCTCACATTTGTTCTTGTTGATGATGTTCCTGCTCTAGAACTATCTGGAACTCTTCTAGTTGAATTTCTAAAGTTAACATCAGTAAAATTGAACTGACTTAAATCGATATTTTGATCTAAATTAACCTCATTATTACGAGTTGTTGTTATATTCTTATCTTCTAATTGAACAGTTCTTGTCCAAATATCATTAGTAGGATCTAGAACCATATTACCAGTATAAACAACAACATGGAATGGATTAACATTTTCAACTGTGGTTGCAAATGTTTGTTCTAACCAACCTACCTCATCATATTTTAAAGTAACTGCTCTTCCTGTTTTTTGTAAATTTGAATCAATTAATGGGAAGTTACCAGAATTATTATTTAAATCTTGTGGTGCTAAATCTAATTTGATAGCATTTCTAGATCTAATAGGCACTAATTCATTATTATTTGGATTGATCTCCGCAGAAGTAAATGTTTTATTCATAAACTTGGTTGAAGAAAAATCATCAACAAAGAAACCTGATTTAAATCTGTTTCTTCCTTCTGAATCTTGTATTTGAAGAGTTTTTGTATCTAACTCAAGTAAAGTAAGAGATGTAGTAGTCTCTAATGTTTTAACTCTATTCTCTATGCTACCTATGTCTCTCATCGTATATCTACGATTATCAATCAACTTAAATACTGCATCCTGTGGATTATAAAGATAAGCAGGGTAAGATATTTGAGCAATTTCAAGTAAACCCTCATTACTTTCTGGTGGTTTAGGATATCTTGCAGAAATTCCTTTCTGAACTATAAATTCTTCCTTTGTATTTAAATACAACTTATCAATTCTAGGTAGATAATATTCGTAATCTAAAGTTGAACCTTCGTCAACTTTTAGAAAAGTCATTGTTGAAGTATCAAATGATCTTGATTGAAAATCAAAAGGTGATTTGTCAGTGCTTGTAAAATCTGCAACTCTTGGTCTAAAATCTAAAGTATCTGATGCTCTGAATGTATCATCAATACTTGGTATATCTGTTGCATATCTTTCATCATCATAACTTAATACAGTAAATAAATCTCCAGAATCATCAGCAGGAACTGTGTACTTATCAAATATAACAAGAAGAGGTTTAGTAGGTTCTGGAACTCCTTGATTTCTAACAATATTCGAGTAATCATAAAATTCTTTGTTTTGTCCTTTATCAAGTTTATATGAAGTTGTTAAATCTTTTCTAACTCCTAGTGTTATAGTTTCTATTGCAGTTTCAATATTTGACTCATCAAATGTAACTAGTTCTCCCTTGGTAAATATCGCATCATTTAAGTAAACAATTTCTAAACTATTAGGATCACCATCTGCGTTTGTAGCAACAACTCTTGCAATCGCTTCAGAATCAGAACCTATTATATTTTCACCGACCACACAATTGAGTGAAATTCCTATTGAAGCACTAAACTTTAATTTATCTAATGTGGGAGTTGCTCCATCTACTGATTCAAAAACTGCAATTAACTTAGCAACATCTGGAACATTTAAAGATATTCTCTCATCTTGAACTCTTAAACCAAAAAATTTGTTGAATAGTAATCCATCAGCAACTTCTGCTGTACCATCTCCAAGTGCTGTTGTAACTCCTGAAGTTGCATTTTTTGATTTATTTACAATTAATTTTTGACTACGATTATATGTTTTTAATTTACTCTTAATAAAGTTTTTCTGAACGGTTGTATTTACAACGATGTCAGAACCATGATTAGATAATCCTGAGATTGTTATTTGATTTCCTGCTAATGTAAATGTATCATTATCAATTTTTCCAATAGATAAATTACCAGCACCTTTAGCAAAAGCATCGGGGTAGTGAATTGAATATCTTTCTTCATCAAATGGTGCCCATGCTGCACTTGTAATGCCTGATAATTGAGATGTGTTTATGACTAAATCATTACCGGTAACTTGTTCACCAGTAAGTTGTTCGTTAATTAATATATTAGATCTATCTAAACCTAATGATGAAATATTTTGATCTGGGAGTGGTGCAACAAGACCAGTATCATTTGTACGAATTACTGGTACTCCCAAAAATGCCTTAAATATTCTTCTAGGAGTTCCTGTTGGTAATGCACCAGTAAATACATTAGTGACTCCAGTTCCAACTGCAGTTGCAAGTAGAGTAGCATTTCTACCTGTATCAGAAACAGTAGATACTGTATTAAATACTTGTTCATCATATTCAGGATTATCATATATGATTGTATCAAAGTTTTTTAAACCAAGAAAACCACCATCTGTAGCGTTAGTTACAGATGCAATACCTGAACTATTTAATATTATATCGGTAACATTATTAGGTAGAGGTGCTTTTTGAAGAACAGTTCTACCAAAAAAAGTTGGAAAATCTGTTACACCTGCCTGTCTGACAGATTTAATGTCGTTTATACCAAATGTGATAACAGTTCCAACACCCACTGGAAAATCAACACCATTAACTTCTAATTGTTCACCTCTTATAAATTTACCTGATGTTTGAGTTAGTTTCAATGTACTAAAGGTAGTGGGTGCTTCTGCAGAAAATCCAACAGCACCACTACTTTTACCAACAATAAATGATGATACTGGAATATCATTGGGAGTAATATCTCTATTTAAAATTAAATCTGTTCTTGTTTGAATATCATATAAATGTAAATCCCATTTAGTTGTATCATTTTCATATGCAGCATCTTTTAAATTAAATCCATATGCTCTTGCACTACCAATATTTGTATTTGCTGCTTGTTGTGTGTTTGCTTTATAAAGTTCTACAATCTCACCATTTTTTGGAACTCCAACTACATCAAAAACTGTCAATGTGTTTGGTGCTTTGAATGGCACAGTAACATTTTTTATTTCCTCAGTGTCTCTTGGTTTTTCAACATCAACTATCGATGTATGAGGTTTATCTACCTGATATCCTCTGACATATGCTCTCCCTGATGATAATTTAATTACTGCTAGATCATCAGATGGAGTATTTCCTTGATCTGTTTTTTGATCATCAAAGAAAATACCATTACTACCTAATTTATCATTTAATGAATTATGTAATGATGGAATGAATGCTTTTGTGGTATAATTTCCTGACTCATCATATGTTCTTTCTGCAATGTAATCTTTTATTAAGTTATATCTTGTTTTTGTTTGTATTTTCTTTAATTTACCGCCATCAACACGAAGTAATTCTACAAAATCAGTATCATCTAAATCTGTAATTAATTTTTTAGTAAGTGTTAATGTAATTTTTAATCTATCAGCACCAGGTGCGGCAAAATTAGTAAATCCTTTAGCATTATCGTATAATGATGNATCATCTTTTGCACCTACAAAAGATTCAGTAATCTTTAATCCTACTCTGTAAGTAGGAGTATTAGTGTAATAATCTAATATTATTGTTTGCTGTGATACGTTTACAAAATAACCTCTTATGAAATAAACACCCTTTCCTATTGAAGCAGCAGATCCAATAGAAGTTGCATTCTCATTTATTAAACCCGCAAAATCAGTATTTGCTTGAATCGTAGTATTACCATAAGTTATATTTTCATCACATGAAAGTGCTTCTCCATCTATAAATGAACTTGTTTCAAAATTATCATCACCATCAATATACTTTACAAAAATAGTTATATCATCTACGGGATCAGTTGAAGGAAGTGCTACCTTTTCAACTGTTGCACTTATATTAGATATTTTACCTGTTATTGTCTTTCCTATTAGATTGTTAATATAAATTGAAATATCTATTCCAAAGTTTGTTGGATTTAACTTAACTGCATGATACCTACTATCGTAAACTAAATTACCAGGTATGACAACTGATCCATTTTTAAATAAATGACTACCAAAATCCTCAAGTTGATTTTGTAATATTGATTGTGAAGTTGTTAACTCTCTTGCCTGAACTGGAAATCCTGGATTAAATAATACCTTATAAAAATTATTATCTGAATCGAAGTCATCGAAGTATGGACTTACATTTAAGTTTGATTTTTGTGCCATTTGTTTTAGAATTCCAGAATGATTTTAACGTCTTCTTTTTGCCTTGCGTCCCTTGTTACTAAGGCACGATTATCAATATAAATTATATCGCCTGTCTGTTTATTTATCTCAGGATTTGCAAGTCCATCTGTAAAGGTAACACCTAAACCTACGACTTTATTATTTAATGTGACAGTGCTTCCACTAAATGCCGATACTCCGACTCCAAGTGGATCAATATTTCCACCACCCTGAGTAAAATCAGATATGAGACTAGCAGAACTTACACCAACATAATCTTGTTGATCATTTTTATTACCAAAGTATAGGGATCTATCTCTAGAATATTTAAGAACTTGTGTGGATGTGTTATATGATGTAACATACCCTTTTGCATTTCCCTGAGTAATTATGTCGCCTACAGAGGGTGAAGTTGTAGGATTAGATACTAATTTGACACTAAACGCTGATGAAAAATTAATACCTGTAAATGTTGAAGTATTTGAGAATTGTTCAGGATTTTTTAAAATACCAACTTGAGAAAATTTAGTTGTTGTTGGAAAATCTGGCGATGAATCGTCAAATCTTGTATATATTAATATTTTATCAGTTCCTAATTCACTATACAAATCAAAACCATGACCTCTGGATGGAGGGATAATAGGAATTAGTTTCGCTCTATCAACTTCAGTAATGTTTGTTTTAGTTTGTATAGGTCCCAGATCGACTATTCCGTAAGTATAACCTTGACCTCCTCTAGTAACAGTTGTTTTGGTAATTTTTCCATTTGAGTCTACAGTAACTGAAACTTCTCCCCCAGTTCCATCACCGAGTATATCAAGAGTTGTTTCACCTTCTTGATATGAACTACTTACTGAACTACCACTATTTTCTATATAAACTTTTTTTATTTGATTATTATTAATTCTTGAATCTCCTGCTTCCCTAATCGTTTGTATTTGATTATCTGTTGAAGTTGGCCAGTCATTTGGTAATGAAATAAATTCAGTTGAATCAAATTTAATAATATCACTTGGAGAAATAGTGTAAAGGTATTTCCATACATATCCATCTCCACTCGTTCCTGCTGCTGATGGTTCAGTATCAGTAAATGTAGGTTCATCTAATGAATTACCTCCCTTTGCTGTATCACTACCAGGTATACCGGANGATCCATTATCAATACAGATATAAACTCTTAAGTCACTATTAACAACATAATAATTTGAATTGTATAAAGATGAACTTTGTGAATTAGGGGATTGATTTAATACACTGTAGTCATGCCTATACATGTCATATCTTGTATTTGATACCCATGTATTTTTTTTAACTACTCTCCTAACGTTTGCACCTGATATTTTTTTACCAAATAATGTGGTATCGCGATAATGTGATCTATATTGAAAATTATCTATTGGATTAAGTGGCCAATTAGCGGTTGTTGTTCTACCAAAACCTGGTGAAACACTAGTTGGATTTGATAATCCTAAGAACACATAATAAGAGTTTGATGAGTCTAATAATGAATCAACAAAATTATTTGCATTAAATATTCTAAATTGATCTGTAACTACGGCTGGCATATTTATAGTTTTTTATATATTTATAACAGTTTATGGAGTTTTAGGTAAAGCACCAGTTTTTCTGAGAGTATAATCTCCACCCGACCTTTGAATTGATGGGAAAGTTGATAAACCTGAATCTACAGTTAATCCTGTAATACCTATTGATATAGGTGTGGAGCTTCTATTTATTGATGATAATTTCCCGAATGAAAATTCACCAAGCACATCACCGGTAACTCCTATACCTGGTATTGTACTGTTTGATTCTATATTGCAAATAATAGAACCTGCTGCACCTGAGTTACTTATAGTGCTAACAACATATATGTTGTCTAAAAACTGTGATCCAATAGCATATGTGTGAATTCCACTTTCATTCATAGATGTAACTCCAGTACCAATTGTGGTACCCTTTATTAATATTGGTGAGTTTGAAACTAATCCATTATAATTTGCAAATCCTCCCGGTGCAGGTCTATCTAAATTAAATTCTAACGCTAATGAATTTGATTCAGAATTCATAACAGTGCTTATACCAGTTACAATTCCTGAAAAACCGGTTAACACACCGACTAAACCTGTTTGTTCAGTAATTGTTACTGGAGGTTCAACAAGAACACTTGGAGCGACAGTATATCCTAAACCAGGATTTGTTATTGCAAATCCGTCTATTACTCCATTTGTTATAGAAACTGTTGCGGTTGCAGTGGTTCCTACACCAACTCCAATACCTGTTCTTGGTGCGGTAATTGATATTGTGGGTGCAGATGTATATCCACTTCCTCCACCCACTATTGTTAATCCAGATACTGTGCCACCAGCAGATATAGTGGATGTTATTGTTGTAATACCTATTAATGGTAGTGGAGTATTAGAAATTATTCGAACATTAAATTGAGGAGAAGTTTCTGCCTCATAGTTAAAGAAATCTGCATTATCTAGAAAAACCTCAGTTGATGATGAAGTAATATCTGATATAACTTTAGCAGTAGGATATATTAGAGGTTCAATAGAGTCCCTTGTTTTTGGAATAACTCTAGAACCAATAATTTTATCAACCTTTTGTTTATATAAATGCATGGGTCTGAAATTATCTGCATCAATACCCTCACCTGTATAGAGGTTTGTTTCAAACCTATCCTTCAATGTCAATTCAATCGCAGTTCTCTCATCTTGCTGAACAGATGTGCTTATTCCATTAAATTTCATTAATTGAACATTATCACCCTCTTCAAGAGTTTTATTAATATCGGTGTTTATAATTGAGTCATCACCATTAGTTCCTTTATAAATGTATATTGCAACTTCATCATTTTGTGTTGGAGCAGTAGTGAATGTAAAGGTTGTTCCCCCATCAAATTGATAATTTATACCTGGTTTTTGGTTAACACCATTTACAAATATTAAAAGTAAATTTTGTGCAATAATATCTGATGTAGGATCTACTTGTACACTTAATAATTCACCATTGTAGAATAATGGGAATTTAACTCTTGATCCATCTTGTAAATTTTTTATTGAATCAATATAATCTAATTCACCAAATTGCCAAGAAGCAAAACTGTCTTCATATACCTCTGAAACTTCAAGTATAAAATCAGAGATGGGTCTAGGTAAGTTTTTCTCAGTTACCAAACCAACTGGTGTAAATTTATCACCCTTTTTAAATGAATATCCATTTCTTGATAATCTGAAATTCTTTACACTGAATAAAGTTGATCCAATTCCAGTATTAACTCCAGAAATATTGACATCAGCACTAATCAAAGCCCCTATTCCGGTTTCAGTTGTTGGTCCTGTCGCTAATCTTGAAACTCCCACTATTGACATATTGTCATATGATGGACTTGGTGTGAATATTTCTGGTTCCTTATAATTTGATCCTCCATTCACTAAGGTAAATATCACAGTGCCACCTGCTCCAACTGATCCGATGACAGTTGCTCCTGAACCAACGTTTGCACCCACGTTTACTGTTATTGAGTTTGTATTGAAAGATGTGATACTTAGAGTTGCTCCTGCAGCAGGATCTGTTGCTCTTGGATATGCATGATTTGTAGCAAAATTATCTTTAGAACATGTAAATGAAATTGAACCTGTTGCTATAGTAACTGTATTACTTCCTGTTAAACCATGTCCATTAATGAATAAAACAAGATCTCCAGTTACCGGATCATAAGTTGCATCTGATGGAGTGAATTTTGTCCCTGTATTTGCTTCTACAGAATCAGTTACTGCACTAGCAAATACATGTTTATAACCAGGATCAAACACTGTTAATGCAATACCTGCAATTCCAGTTACTGTCTTACCTGTATCTAAAGTTCCAAGTGTGTAACCTGATCCAAATGTTAAATCACCAAACCAGTTTCTAACAATTCCACCAGTATGATAAGTATGAGGAATCGTGCTAGTTCCAACTTGAGTTGTAAACGTTTTATCTGATGTTATACCAACTACGGAGAACTTATCACCTATTGATCCATCAGGGAAGATGGTGGTTGTCACACCTGCGTGAGGAGCAGCACATTTAAATTCTAATCCAGACAATAATACTTCATCAGTATAACCGATCCTTAGATCATGTTTATTGACTGTTGTAATATCCAAAAGACCTGTTGTATTATCATAAGATGCAGTCACAATACCATTTTGAACACCACTGTAAGCAACACCCACAATCGTACTGATTGTACCTGCCAAAGTAGTCTGAGGTTTTACATTTGTTCCAACTAATGGTGCGTAACCTAAACCACCCGTGGATCCAAGTGAAACAATCACCCCTCCTCTAGGTAAATCATTTTGATTAACATCTGTTTCATCAATTAGAATGCCTCCATCCGCAATTGTTGTGATACCTGAGAATCTTACAGTAGTAGCAGTTCCAGTATCACTAATGACAAAATTTCCACTTGAATTATTAGTGGTGGTAGGTCTTTGGAATATATTATTAACAAATAGAATACCATTTCCACCTGTTGATCCTATACCAGATGTGGCAATACCACCTGTGGTTAAACTGAATGTCTGCCCAATTCCTGTAAATTGATTTGAAATATTATCATATAAAATATTGGTATCATAATTGTTTCTTAAATATACTCTTCCTTCAAAATCTGACCTTGCAGGAGGTAAATTAGATGAGTCAAGATCTATCGAACTATTACCTCTAGGTGCTTCAGTAAAGTGTATTTCTTTACCAACAATATTGTATGATCCTTTAAATAACGTTGCGTTAGTCAAATCATTATGATTTGTAGCAGAACTTCCTACATACCCTCTTTGACCTTGAACTAATGGTATAGTTCCCGTTCCACCCACTGGACCTACATTAGTAGTACCAAGACCAACATTTGTAATTCTAATAAATTCATCATTTATTTTTAATATATTTTCTATATTAATATCTGATATTCCACTTAAACTGAATATAGTAGAGGCAGTTCCAATTGATCCTCCATTACCAGACACTTGATAAACTAAATTTGTTTGTGCGATTGGATGTTGAACTAAACCATCAATTGTTATAACCGCCTTTGTAAGACCTTTTGCCATTTCAAATTGATGTTCATTTCCTTCGCCGACATCCATAAATGTAACCGCAGTTCCAGTTCTAGTTGTGGATATTGAAAATACATTATCATTTTCTCTTATGGCAAACACTGTTTGTGGTAATTCATGAACATCTCCAGCAGATGATTTGTATAACATAGGTGTTGATCCAATCCCTATGAAGGATGCTTGTGGAGTGTAAACTAATTCTTCTTGTGTTCTAAAGAAATGATCATTTATTGAGAACTTACCAGTCCCTAAATTAACAATTGATGTATTTGATGGATCAAATGTTTTTGCAAATATAGGAGTATCATTACTTGTTAATTCAAAATTTCTTCTATTAATTCTATCACCATTTAACGAATTATAAAATTTGATATTTGATGTTTGAGTTAACTTTCCAAATACTTTAGGTTCTGGATTATTAACTGATCCGAATCGTGATTTCTCATCACTATCAGCGTAGAATACTTCATTTAAAGATCTAACAGTGGTAATACCTGATGCATTATCAGGAATAAATTCCAAAACAAAATCATCACTCACAAATCTAGCGTTAAATGTTCCAATACCAATAGTGCTACCAATGGATAAAAATTCACTTTGATTTGTAAATATCTCAAAATCTTTATGAATTACGTATACTTGGTGTAATGCTTCAGATGTGGCAGTTCCAACGTGGACAGTTGCTTTTAAACTAGAAAACAAATTCTTGTTAAGAGTTGCTATTGTGCTTATTCCTATTTGCTCATCAAATTTACTTTCAACTAGTTGTGTTCTCTCACTACCATCTTGTTGACCAGATGCTGTAAATCTATATGTTCCTATTCCTGCTGGAGTAGATCCAAATCCAACAACGCTTGATTTAACTCTTATTGGGTTTGGTTCTTTATTAGTAATCTCAAAAGATAAAATACCACCTGAAAGTGAAGTGCCGAATGAACCAATGAAGTTTGAACTTTGTGTTCCTTGATTGGTATCAAAGAATGCTTGAGACATAAACGTATCTCTTCCATCATAACCAAGTAATGTTTCAACATAATTCATCTCATTTGTCACAAGATCAGTCACTTGTGAGTTGATGTAGAAACTATTAATTTTATCAGTTACTGTTGATATGGATACAATTGATGATGTAATTCCTGAGGAATCAGTTGTGCTTCCCACACCAACTACTGATCCAGTTATGCTTGCAAATCCAAACGTGCTTGATCCTGTGCCAGTGACTGTAGAATTGAATTTAGATTCGATTATCTTTATATCATAGTCAACGTCAAACTTAAATAAATCTATCGGAGTAAATCTTAAAAAATCTTTTGCAGACTCATTTACTAGTTCAAATTTTGTAAAGTCTGCGTTTTCAGTATCTAATTTATTTTTCTCTAAAAGATATACACCAGTATCATTATTTAAAAGTATTAATTCTGCTATTTGCTTTTGAGTATTTCTTAAATCTTTGGTTTGTAATAAAATTCTATTTAAACCATCAACAGGTTGAGTTTGTAATAAATCTAAGAATAAATTAGGATCACTTTCTAAATTAGAATATCTAGAACTAATATCATCTATGTTTAATACATTATTTGTTTTTGCTTGAATAAAATCAGTTAAACTTACATTTTGTAATTGAATAAATTTTGAAGTCGAAGGATTTATATCTAAGTCAGTGGCACCAGTACCAACAAAAATATCTCTTGCATTATCAAAATTATATAAAGTATCAACTCTTGTTTTTTCAACAAATGTTGGTAAAATATCCAAAAATATTGAAATATTCGCCTGTCCTCCTATTGGAAATGCACTTGATGCTGATGTAATTCCTGTGTCTGAGAAATTTTTGAATCCTGCAGTATGAACTAAATTATTTACGGGACTCTTTAAATCATTCCATGTTATTGGACTTTGTATGGTGTATGAAAGGTTTTGATAATAATCATTATTTGGTATAACTTGAATGTCATCATTTAATTTTCCAGTATTTGTTTCCCATCCTAAATCTTTTATTAAAGAATAATTTACATTAAACTGCCCTTCATTTTTAAATATATTCTCAATTTTTCCTTTATTTCTTGAAATAATCCCAGTGATAAGATCACCTTTTTTAAATTCATATAATCCTATTAATTTTACGAAATTTTCTCCTGTATCAACAACAGTTAAATCTCTTTCAATATCATCAATGCTAATTTTTTCACCAATAGTGAAACCCTCTTCTACTAAATTTAATCTAAATGAAGGGTATACATTTGAATTAATAATACTTCCAAAAGAAGATACAGATGTAACTGCAACCCCAGTATTTGTAGTGTATTGTGATACATCTATCGTCACCTTATCTAAGGTACCACTATCATCATAATTTGATACTCTTAAAAGTTTATATCCGTAATCAGATGAATTAAATCCAGATCCAGCGGTTCCTACTTTCTGTAGTCCCTCTATGAAAACAGAATCACCTATAGCAAAAGGTTTTGGATTATATCCTAACGCTGGAGTAGTTATAAAAATATTAAAATTAGATGTTCCTGCGATAGAACCAACACTTTGTATACTAACTCCATTTGTATTGTTTGTTGCGATAAGTGCAACATTTCCTACAGTTATACCTGTGGGAGACTGATCTATTTCAACTTCACCTATTGATGATCCTGATAAAATTGCATTCAAAGCACTATCAGGAAAAGTAGTTCCTGCATCGGTGTCAACAACAACTAAATCAGGTGCGTTCAGATAATTACCACCACCACGAACGATCTCAACACTTGAAATCCTTTTAGATCCTCTAAGTTGAACAAACGAAGGAATTAATGCTTCTGGTTGTAGTGTAGGATCAGAAGAATATTCAAATCCCTCATTAATAATTCTTGTTTTTCTAATATTACCAATACTTTTTGATTTAGTAAGGACATTTACATCATCCGCAGTTGTCGATCCAACACTTACAAAAGATGGTAATTTTCTATAGTTTGATCCACCACTTACAATATTAATTGATTCTATCGCTCCGGTGACAATACCAGAGGTTGTGCTGTAAGATAATTCATCACATTCCAATGAAGTNTACAATGATCTTTGTGGTTCTTTTATACTGTCAAATGTAAAGGTGCTTACGCCAACATTAGAAATTTTAAAACTACCATTCAAATTATTATCTACAAATTCTATCTCAGAATAATTTTTAACTGAATTATCAGCAGTTATTGCTATACCCAATCTTTCAAGGTTATAATATAATTTATCAGGTACACTATTACCAAATCCTATTACATATCTTGACCCTGTTAAACCCTCAGTAATTATGCCTACCGGTATGTTAAAACCTGTGCTTGACCCAGTTGAAACAAATTCATTTTTAAATTCTTTATCATAATATAATTTAAATTTAAATCCGATTAATGATGTATCTGATGTATCAAATACTAAATTATTATTCTTTTCAACTACTATTGGAGGATTAATTTTAGTGAATGTATGTGTGGCATTAGTAGTATTTACTGATACAATCCCTACTGCTATTGGAGGATTTATAGTTGCATTTTCAAATGAATCACAAAGTTTAAATCTATTATCATCAATTACACTAACAAAATAATTACTGTTACCTATACCTATGTGTGAAGTTGTCGCAAAATGTTTGACTTTTTGACCTGTAGATAAGTTGTGGTTTTCTAATGTAATAGTGCTTGCGCCCGTTTGAACACCAACTGTTGTTATACCGGATGTTTGACATTGTATTGGATCAACATTTATATAACCCTCTGATGAATCTCTTCTAACACGCACAATAGATGAAGTTCCAATACCCACGGAGTGATTAGATTTAATTGTTAGAGAAATTGGATCACTGTCTCTCAGTTGATGAAAACTTGACCCTAAAGATACTGTATTTTTTACATTTTTTACATTAACCTTTTGCTGTACAAAATCAGATTCAAAGAAATACCTATCATCATCTCCTCCTCCACCTATGATACTTCTAAAGAATACTTCAGAATATTCTTTGTTATCTGTGAGGGTAGGATCTGTTCCAATACCAGTTTTAATTCCTATTAAATTTCTACTTTTCCTAACTGCAAAAACAGTTGAAGGCATGGCAGTTATTGTACTTGATGCAAGAGTTGATATTCCTATTGAGTTTGCACCAGTAGCATTAGTTAATTTTAATTTTTGATTCGTTACGAAAGGATGATTTTCTAGGTAAATCGCTTGATTAGGTATAACACGAGTCGTCCTAGTATTTCCAAATGAGAATGACTTTGTAATAGATCCACCAGCGGTATTTCCAAATCCTACTGCTTTGGTAGGATTAAAAAATATCTTCTGATTTACTCTTGAATTAATATTACTTACAGATTTTTGTATAGTAAAGGAATCTGGGATTACATATAAAGGTGTGGATACTGAATGAGATAATCCAACTAGTCCCCTTTCAACAGTTAGTATATTAGGTTCATCATATAAATTCAATATTGTCATTATCTCCGTACCTATGCCTATTTTATTTCCAACTTTTAGACTTGAAGGAATATTTGAGATATAAATTTCAGTTGTCGCAGAACCCGCTGTAACAGTTGAAATAGTAGAGGAAGTTAAAGATGAAACACCTATATTGTAAGATCCATTAATGTTCGAGAATGATGATGAAAGACCCGATATGGTAACTAAATCATTATTTCTTAGATTATGATTATTAACTGGGGTAATTCTTAAATTATCATTATCCTCTTTAGATATAACTGCATCATCGTACTTTAAAGTATCAGATTTTATACTTGAAATAAATTCACCTTTAATTGATGATACTTTTGCAATAAGACCATCACCACCAGTGCCAGTATTATTGAAGTTTAGAACATCACCAATCTTCTGATTGCTTCCACTTTGAAGAATTTGCAATTCATTAACTGAACCAGACTCTACTGTTTGAATTTCTATTTTTTGAGTTGTGATTTCATTTGCCTCAGTAATAAAATCATTTCCAGCGGTGCTATCAGATACATTGTAAGGGAGTGTATTTCTTCTTAAAGAAGAATTAAAGAAATCAAATGATTGATCTAATTTAAAATTGTCATCAATTACTTTTGATCTAAATTTATCTCCTATAAAATATGGGAATGTCGGTATGTTAGAAGAATTAATAGTTGCATGATAAGCATACGTTCCGTTAGGGTAATCATCGTTAATTTCAAATCGACCATTAAATTCATCTAAATCTCCACTATCTTTAAAAACATGATCTTCTATAAAAAATCCGTCAGGGAAATCAGATGGTCTGTTAATAACAGAACTAGTATCTACTTCATATCCACTGACCAATAATTTTGTATCTGTTGTTTTTTTCTCAGGATCTACAAATCCAAAAGGTCCGTAAATTGGATTACCATCATATGCCCACCCAATTATATTTGATACTGTTGCTCCACTATCATTAAAAGGTATCGTGGAATATCCACATACGACATTTTGTAGTATATCACCATTTTCCTCCAATCTACTAAATGAGTTTCCATATTTTAAATTGTTATTAACATTTAAAACTCTAACATTAGCACTAATAACACCACCAACACCTGAAGGTGTCACACGAACTGATGTTGTTGATTCAGAGTATCCAATTCCTGCAGATACAATTTCAACTGATTTAATTGATCCAGTTAAATCACCATCATTGGTTTTATTCATTATTGCCCTAAGTTTAGCACCATTACCAATGCCTAAACTATCAACCACCTCAATATTAGGTGTTGAAAAATACCCAGATCCTGTATTACCAATTGATACAGTTGATATTCCACCAGTGTTAGAGTTTATTACAACTTTTAATTCTGGAGTGACTCCGTTAGAACCATTTTTAATGGTAACAACTGGATTATTCTCAAAGTTTAATATTGTAGAACCATATCCTGTTCCTTTTTCATATAACTGCACGTCGGAAATTACTCCCTTAATCACTGGAGTAATGACAGCACTAACTTTATCACCTGATGTTAAATCAGTCGCAGTTTTCAATCCAACATATTCAACCACTGCCACTATATCTGGATATTTAAATGTTTGTGTCCCTATACCTGTTGTTTCTAAATTGACAAATTTATTTTCATTAAAGTCGGATACTGATGTTCCACCTATACCTGCATTTGATAATTTGAATGAATCATTGTCAATTTTTGAGACGATATATTGTTGATTTGGAACTGTTGATAATCCTACTATCGTAGATGCAGTACCAACTGGGTGCTCATAAACAATTTTATCACCATCTTTAAAATTATGATTTTCAAATGTTATGGTATTAAATATTGTTGATATACCTACTGGTTGCACAAATAACTTCTTATTCTCATATCCCTGACCGCCTGAGAGGACGTTTACACCTAAGATGGTATTATTCACCTCACCCACTATAATCCTTTGCTGACCTCCAGCAGTGTGTATTAAACCAACAGCATTTTCAGCACTTACTGCGCCAAATGCCTGATTCTGAGATTGGAAAAAACGAATACTTTTATCGTTTACTACACTTACAAAATACTCTTGATTTGACACAAATGTTCCAGCAGTCTGACCTATGGATATTTGATTGTTAGAATTATAAATTATCCTATCACCTGAATTTAAATTATGACGATTTTTCAATGTTAATATAGTTAAATCACCATCTGCATTTCCTACTCCAGTTTGTTTTGCTGAAGTGAATGGTGTTGCATCAAAAAATATTTCTCTAGATCTTTTTCCTACTATTGGTTCTAAAACAGCCCCTGATCCATTTCCGCCAGTCACACCGATGGAAATAACTTTATCAATATCAAAATCCTGTTTGTCTATAAAAGCATCAACTATTTTACCTCTTACTGATGCCTGAACTAATGCCTGTGTTCCTAATCCTGATGAAACCTCAATCTTAGGTGGATTAATAACATCATATCCTTCACCTCCTGATAATAAATTTACTCGATTTATAGGACCGAAATAAATTTTATCATTAGTTTTATAGTTATAAATTTCAACACCATTTATTAATTTACCGATTGTTCCTGGTATGGTTTTATCATTTGAACCATTTTTCAAATTAGTATTCAGTACAAATTTCTTTAATGATTTTTTTGGTTGTATTTTTTTCGACCTCTGCGAATATAATGTAAAAGTATGAGTTGCAGATATTATGTTACCATCAGCATCTTTAGGATAATCTAATTCCAAAGATGTTCCACTTTGAATGAATGATCTTGCAGAATATAATTTTATCAATTGGTCTGCCTTACTTACCACTTCAATAAAATATGATCCCGTATCAATTCCTGCGTTTACTGCATCTTTATTAAAAGTATCACCACTTGATTCATAAAAAATTCTATCTCCTGTTAAAAAATTTATATCAGTAGCAGATTGTGATATCTTTAAAGTTTTATATTTACCAGTTGTATTATTTAAATCTTGCAACCCATTTGTTGCCAAAGAAACTTGATTTAATTCAAAATTTATATCCTCTGTAAATGGAGCGAGAGGTAAATTTGAATTTTTACCAGCTGGTAATGAATTTGATGCAACATACCCATTATCTTGATCAAAGTATACATTCGATACATCTGAAGTTAAATCATACGATAATGGTACATTGTTACTTCTTGCTTTATTTAATTTTCTTCTTAAATTATATTTTGCATTAGAGTTATACCAACTACTTGCATTTAAATTATCAACAGTAACTGATAAATTGCTGTTTATCAGAGAAATGTAAGGTTGAGAATCAGNTGGAGTGGGGTATATAACAACACCAGGTTTATTTCTATCTACAATCTCAACAAAATCTCCAACCTTTAGAGAAGATCTATCTATTATACTATTAAAAGAAACAACAGATGAAACAACATTATCAATTTCATAGAATGAAGATGTATTGTAAATCCATGAATTAGCAAAAACTTCTTTTCTATCTTTATCAACTGGATTTTTTACTTTAATTCCCAAGTTTTTAACACTCATCACATCTCCTTCAGAGACAATTACATTATCAGATGTTTGTTTAAATTTAGAAATGATTCCAGTAATTCTAAATTCAACCATTTTTGTTGAATCTCCATCTTCATAACCAAAATAAATTTCATCAGAATAAACGCTATCTGCTGGTAAAATTGATGATGTTATACCAGTGCATCCCAAAAATTGATTTATTGTTTTATCATCATAAGAAACTGTATTGATTCCTGATAGAATTTTTCCACTAGTGTTAAATCCAACTGTGGAGTCAACTGTTATTATTGATGATCCAATAGATATTTTTTCTGTAGATTTTGTGCTTGGTGTAATTTTAAAATTACCCTCAACCAGTGATGCGTCCGAGTAACCTATGAATAATGAAAATTTAAAATACTGTTTACCTTGTCTTGTAAATGGTTCTACTTCAGATACCGATGCCTGTGTGCGAGGATCATTTAATTTTTCAATTTTTTTAATTGTTTGACCAACTAAACCGATTGGATTTCCTGATAATACTTCTACTATGACAGTCTCTCTTCTTAAATATTCTGCTGCAGATGGTTTTAATAATAAATCTTCTAAATTGATTATTTTTGGATCAACACCATAAAGTACACGAAATAAAATTTTAATTGCATCATTAGTTCCTTTAGTTTCATAAAAAGATTTAATTTCTTTAAGGAAGTTACCTGCATTTAAATTTTTATCAAAATTTAAATTTTCAAAACCTGGTGCAAACGTGTATTTAAATTTATTATAAAACTCTTTTAAGAATAAAGAACTTAAATTTTGAATTGATGATCCTGCAGTATGGACACCTGTATTAGATGTAGTAAATATTAACTCTTCTTGATTGAGATCTTGATGATAACTTGTAATTCCACTAAAACCACGAGTAAGTCCAGTAAAAGTATTAGTGGTTAATCCAGTATATGTAATAATTTCATCATCAATTTTTAAAAGACCATATTGATTAGGAAATCCCTTTGTGCTTGAAACTGTTACTATGCCCACATCTTGTGTGCCGATACCCACTGATAAAGTGGCATTGTCTGTAATTATTTCAGGAGTTAAATTATCTAAATCTAGGTATTGATCTAAGTTTTCAGCAATATCTACTACACCACTCTTAAATTCCTGCGAAATATAATATTGTTTTAGAAAATCAACAGTCGTTGGACTCTCATCCAAAATAAAATTTGGAAGTTGAGAAGATATAACATCTTGTATTTTTACTCTCGATTCAATACCTGTTTGTATCATATTATTCTCTTATTAATTTTCCGTTTGAATAACTTGAAGTGTAAAAATCCCTCACAAATTGTGTTCCTGATATTTCGTCACCAGATGCAATCACATCTCTTAACATATTTATGGTGCTTTTTGAAACACTTAATTGAAGATATAAGTCTCTTAATCCCACTACATCATTTGATTCTGGGAATGCTTGCACCTCAATAATATCATTTTCTTTTTCAGTGCCTATTATATTAATTGTTGTAAGTTTAACTTCTCCGTGAATATAATCAACAACACCAGCAGATTTACTTACAACTCTTATTTCTTGATTTTCAATTGGTTTGACGATAGATAAAACACCAGTTACACCATCTGAGTTTGGTATGTCAGTAAGATATACAGGTGATGATTCGCCAGCGATAAAAAATCCAGTAGATTTGATATTAAATCCATTTGGATCAATATGAAATCTATTACCAAAACATAGTTCATATTGAGCAAATTGATTTAATGATGCTTTCAAATCTCTTCTAATGATGACTTTTGTGATATTACTTGTTATTGCTGTATCAGTTTTGTCAATTACTTGTAACACTTTACTATATTTAAACCTTCCACCGAAACGATTGAAGTTAACTGATTGAGAGTATTTTGTTAGAGAGTTAATTATTTTACTTCTTAATGTATCTTCTGTTGAAACCTGAGAATAGTTATAATAAGCAGCGATGTCCAGTTCGACATAAAGTATTTTAAGATCTATAAGTTTCTGATTTATACCAGCAACACTATATTTTTTAAGTTGTGATAATATCCTTGACTTTGTAAAGTCTGAAATATATGTAGCACTTTTGGGTTTGATGCTTATCTGCACAGTTCCAAACTCTGGGGGATCAAGTTCCTCTCCACCAACAATTGAAACTGACTCCGTTTCCGGAAATATTTTTTTTATTATTGCTTCATAGTCTCTAGGAGTAACTGCTCTATTTTGTGATGAATAAATTTTAGGTGAATAATACTTGATTGAATCAATTGATTCAATATTGGAACCTCCTCTTGCTGCTTCAATTGTTGTTACAAGTGGTGTAGAGGTAACATCAATTGAATTTCCTGTAGATGTATTAATTAAGTTTCCAGAAAATGAAAAATTTTGAGCACCATTTCCTTCTTCACCATCAGATATAATATAATTAACAGTTATTATTGTACCATCATCTCCAGCAGCAGTTCCTAATTTTCTACCAAGTAAACCATCTCCAAAACGAATCTCATATTTTTCATCTTGGACTTCTTGTAGAAAGAAAACTCTTGATGTTGAATCAATTTCACTTATATCATCTGATATGAAATATTCCTTTCCTAAACCAGTCTCTCCCTCTTTTTTGACATATACATGAATTGTAGAGGTATCTATAAATGAATTATCTAATATAAATTTCTGATCCAAAGAATTGTCAAATTTAAATTGTTTTGTTAAAAAAGTTCCTTGACTGACTGTTAAATTTTCAAAATTAACAACATAATTTGGAGTTGTAATATCACCTTCATTTACAACTTGTTTTGTTATATTTTCTGATATAGAAAAAGTATATGAAGAGTCATTAATACTACCTACACAAACAAGTCCTCTTTTTAGTTCAACTGTTTCTGGTGGATTGGTTGTACCAACATTTAATTTAAAAGACACCTCTGCCTTTGCAGCAGACCTTGAACGAGGCATATACCCAATGTTTCGTGCAAGTGAAACAACGTTCTCACGGAGCGTTGCAGAGTCTAAGAAGGACTCATTAACAATCATGTTTGAATTAAACGCTGTTATGTAAGTATTGTATGCTAAAGTATCAAGTAATACAGAAAAGTTTGATCCTTCAAAGTCAAATCCATCAAAATCACTGTTTGCTCTCAGATAACTTTTAATTGAAGTTTTGATTTGATCAAAATCTAAATTTGTAAACTTTGTAGTAGGCATTTTTTATCGTGTTGCTTCGAGTATGAATGAAAATTCTTGTGTAGGGAACTCTTCACCTACAATATCAAAAATAACTGTAATTTCAAATTCATTGTCATCTGGATGAGGTTCCACCTCGACTTTGACATTATCAATTCTTCTTTCAAAATTTTTTAATGAAGTTTTAATTTGTTCTTGAATAATTGATGCAGTACCAAAGTCAACAAAATCAAATAAACTACGATATACGTCAGAACCAAATAATGGATTAAAAAATTTCTCAGTTGGAATCGTTTCAACAATATTTCTCACAGATCTTATAATTGCTCTCTCATTTTTAAGAACAGGAAGATCTTTTGTCACAGGATGTGGTTCAAAAGACAAACTAATGTCCTTAAAAGACCTTGATATCCTTGTGAGTGCCATTTTTTATACAGTTTTTATTTATTTATGACTCTTTTAACAATTCTTTTTGATCTTCTTCTTCTTGATAAAGAGGTTGACCATCATCATACATCAATTCTTTTAAAATTTTTTGATTTGAATCAGATTTTGAGGTATTTTCAGTCATTTTTGTGTTTATTTATTATCTATTTATGTCAGTTATTACATAATCTTCTGAATCAAAGTAATTTAGCACCCACCAAGCAACACTTCTTGGATTTTTATTGCCACAAGTGAAGATATCTATGGCAACACACCCTTTTTCTGGCCAAGTATGGCAACTAAGGTGACTTTCTCCTAAAGTTACGGTGCAAGTCACTCCTTGAGGGTCAAATTGATGAGTATAAGTGTTCAAAACCTGTAAATTTTCAGTTTTACAGGCATTGATACATACTTCTTCAATTTTTAATGGGTCATTTAACTTATCAAAGGATACATTATATACTTCAGCAAGTAAATGAGTGCCCATATGAGCATTTTTTACGTTTTTCATCCCAATTCTGGTTCAATATTAATGTTAACAGTGCCAGTTGCAGTGTTTCCTGCTCCAATCGCAGTATCAACTTCATTTTGATTCAACAAAATATCGGGTTTTTGCCTTTCTTTTGCCGTTTTCCAGAAATAATTCTCTTCTGAACCCAATCCATCACGGTCATGACCGTTTTCAACCTGATAATACACCGTTGAAACCTTAAAATCAGGAATCTTAGGTGTCTCAGGGGTAATACTATTGTCATAGATCCTCATTCTGTTGTTTGGATAGAGGCAAAACTGCCCATTATCAAGTTCTAAGAGGTTATGAGACTTATGTTCAGCGGGTTGTTCGCTTGTTGAGTAGTCAATTGCATCGACATCTTGATGATAATTGTCTAAAGTACAGATATAAGTACCTGTTTGAGTGCCAAAATCACGAGTATAGACCTCATAATGCATACTTCCGATGAATTGTTTCTGTACTGCAACGACTCCATAGTCCATACAGTTCCAAAACTGTAGGTTATGAAGTGTCATATCAGGATCGGGTATCTCCGGAGACGAGAGAAAAGCGGAAATTGGCAATTTATCAAACATTGCCGCATATTCTGGTAAATAAGTTTCAAAGTAAAATGCCCGACCAGGTATACTTTTCGCTGATACCCAGACTCCTTTGACAAATTCACCGTGACCATACTTATGATCAGTTAAATATTCTTTTCTTACCCATACTTCATAGGATGGTAGATTCGTAATTAAACAAGACATTATTTGTGATGATAAACTTCAACATATGAATTACATTTTGGGCACGTAAAATTAGAAAAGAAGTCGTATTCAGACTCCTCTCCATCATTTACATCCTCCATTGAGTGATCCGCGCCCCAAATCAACTCAGTTCCACAGTGCCAACAGTTCAACGACCCTGACCTCTGTACTTCTTGCGAGCCGAGTTACGCGAGGTTGCCGAGTATTTTGTATGTTTTCCTGTCCCCTGACGAGTTTTTTTCGGGGTTGTAATGGTTTCTTCTCTTCCAAGAACACCAACTTTTGTACGTACTGCCATAATTTAATCTCCTTTTTGTATTTCTGTTCGTATATCAGTAGGTAATGGTTTACCTGTCTGATAATATTCAATTGCTAAGTCTTCCATAATATCAAAGTATTCATGCTGATTCAGATCTGAGAACTTGCATTCGTCCTGAATGTAGATGTTATACTTATCAGACATTAGATGACTCTTGACTTCTCATGCCCAACACGAACTCTTGGATCACACCAGATTTCAAAACCTGCATCCTTTGCATCAAGACAGAACGAGACATCCTCGCCGCACATATCTTGTACTTCACCAGACTCAAAGACTTGCATCTTTGGAGCGAACCAAGGATATGGTAGACCTTCGTGCTCAAAAACACCATACTTAATTAATAACCAACCAAAACCTGTATAATCAACTGTGAAAGGTTTTGTACGCTTGGATATGCTTTCGATTGTCTCGTGATTCATCACACCACCATTGCTACGAAAATCGTCCTCTTCTAACCAATGTGCTACAGAGGTTGTTCTTCCATCTTCTGTGCAATACCATCCTGCAGCAATATCTTGATCCATTAATACTATCTGCCAAAACTTTTCACTATTGAAAACGATATCACTATCAATCCATAACTGATAATCATACTTTAACTTACCATCCCAAGGTATTTGCTTTGGACCACGAAGAACGTTTGCTCCAAGACACTTACATCTTGCGAAGTTTACCATTGAAGAGTAATCCTGAGATATCTGAATTGACCCACCGCATTGAACAATGTCAAAACAAAGTTGAACAAATGCTTTTAAAAATGTGAAAGATACTCCTCTACCAGGTAAACAAAAGACAACGCTCTTGCCTTTTATCATTTGTCTTGCCTTATCGTAGTCCCATTCTGGTTTCTTCTGTGTGGAAGGAGTCTTTGCTTTTACTGTAAATCCTTTTGCCATAATGTGTTGTAATTACATTCATATCATACACTATTATATAGTGCTTGTCAATAAGAGGATTCTGCCCAGAGTGGGTCTTCTTCATTCGTGATTTCCGTATATGTCAAGTCGTCGTCCCAGTAAGATGTATATAATTTACTCCATATCATATTAAATTCTTCTTCGTTCAAATTCTTAAATAAACATTTTTCATTCAAATAGATGTGATAAGATCTTGTTTGAGTTTTAGTCATCGTCGGTTGTTAGAAAGAGTTCTCCATTGTCTACATTCCATTTTACCACAAGGTCTTCATACCAGTCAAATTCATGTATGATCTCTTCGGGTATAATAATGTGATACTGATCAGTAATAGGGTCGATCTCTACGGTCGAAAAAATATTGTCGAAATTTTTTTTCATTATAACGAAACCTGTGTTCGTTTTTATATAGCGAAAAAATTTTTTACAACTGGGGGTTTATGTTTTGGTTTTCTGGTTTATATCACTCTCGCTCTTTGGGTCGTTTATAGATTAGGTTCCCAGTGCGTTTTTATATAAGGGGGCATCAAACCCCCTTACTGCTGATGTCACGAACGAATGATATTAAAGTTATAATGACTGAAGACCCAACGGTTAACTAATTTATATGTACCATGACGACCTGTCATGACATATCCCTCACCGTCTACATAGTCACCGCCCAAGTAGCACTCACATTTGAAATTATCTCTCATGAGTTTCATGTATTCGGTCTTAATGTTCTCAACTAAGCACCATAAGCGAACCAGTTGGTAGTTGGCAAACTCTTCAGCGATCACCTCTTCACCATCTTTAATGTATGCATTCAGATCCTGTTTCAACTGTCGTGCTTCTTTCTCTGTCACGAACTCACATAAGGTTGCCATCTGTTTAGCAAACCCGACCATCGTCTTTATGTCCATTGCTGATCCGAACTGACTGATCCACGCATTGGGTTGAATGAATGTCACACCATCAGAAGATAACTTCTCACGAAGTGGGTAGGGGATCATGTGCTTAAGAACCTCACCAGCGTATGCTGTATGCGGAGCAACGACGACCGCACCCTGTGTTACTTCGTCAAGTGTGTAACTAATCGCATTTGGTTTGTAGTCTCTGTATCCACCGAACCCGATGAAATCACCTTGAAAAACCCTGTCTGTCTGTGGTAGACTGTGTAAGCAACGGATCAGGATTGATTGTAATTCAAAGTCAGGGTGGTTCCTTTCAATGTCGGCGACCGTGTAGTTTATCTTAGGTGTTTTCTTATTAAATACGGACTTCGTGCCGACAAAGAACTTTCCATTCTCTGGGTTAGTTCCCCAAACGATTGCGGGTGATCCATCAATTTTAACTGAATAATGATTGTCTGCTGTGAATGCATCTAATACGGATAGATCACCTGTAAGGATTGTGTCTTCTGGGTGTTCGATGTGTGTTAAAGGCATTGGATTAAACCTCCATGCCTGATGTGAAAAGTCTTTTAGAACCGTCTAAACTGTCGGAGATGTACCATGTCCAATCGTTTTGAAAGATACGCATGCTAGGCACGAACTCCTGAAGTAGTGCGTTGAGTCTTGACTTCGTGGTGTTAGACTGCCACCCACCATCTTTAAG
>JGI25127J35165_1000143_pt1 | contig 27694 bp, 46 predicted proteins | sample ETNvirenome_2_30_FD_35165 | JGI IMG/M metagenome (IMG submission 35165) | reverse complement strand
TACTTATATATACTTTCCCTTTGTTTTCTGCCGTTTTTCTTATTATTTCCAGGCTCAAATGATGATTTTTTTATTTAATGATATCAATAAGTTATACCCTATTTTTAGAACCATTCTAAAATACCTCATAAGTTATTGTTTTTATTGTACTTTTTATTTTTATAATGAGCTAGGAGAATCGTCATTTATGTTAAAACAGCCCCAAATCAGCCTGATTTCTAGTTTAGAACCATTCTAAAAAACAAGACATTATCCAATGATATCAATGACTTAGACCTGCGACATTACGTCGCATGTACAGCATATTCTTTATTGGGCTAAAAGACGACCCACGTTCCGCTGAAAGGCGGGTTATTTGACATTGTGAATATTTGATTACCGCAAGGCTCGGAGGCCAAGCGTCGACCTCCTATGGCCTGCTCACGGCGAAAGTTTTTCGCAATGAGAAAAAGTCAGGCGCACTTCAAAATCAGGAAATGTACAATGTACACGAACAATCTCGAAAATCGCGTTTATACCTTGTCCGCTATCGCCGAGCATATCTCGCACATGGAAGCGCACGCTTCGGATGTGAAAGAGGGATTGGCTCTTACGGCGACGGCGGGAATTCTCGCCGATACCTACCATCGGATTGAGGATAGCAAATCAGATCAGGGCACGTTCGTTACATCCTATCGGAAAAACAATTCATCCGAATGGAAGCAACAGAAGGCCGCCCTTGAACAAGCCAAGGTGTCGTCATCGACGATCAAAAGGGTTAGAACAGTATTGAAAGCGGCTAAGTTCTGGAAATTTCTAGGAACAGTCGAAATACTCAAAACGCCCGAAAACAGAACGCCCCTCAATATCTTGGAAATGTTCGCCGCTCACGAGTTGACGGCCAGCAAGTTACAAGCGTTCGCCCCTAAGCCGAAAGGCGACGGACCAGCGAAACGCTTTGCTGATCTTGTGGAAGGTATCTCCAAAATTGAGACGGCGGGCGATAAGGAAATTGCATTGCTACGCAAGCAACAGGAAGCAATGCAAAAGGCCATTGACGCGCTAGAAAAGCGTTCGACGGTCAAACAAGCGGCATAATTGAAAGCCCCTAACATTCGAAAGAGTGTTGGGGGCTTTTGCTGTTTGCGATAATCAAATATTCACAATGTCACGATAGTTTTTCGCAATGGGAAAAAGTATATGACATATACATATCACAAGGTAGCGTATGACCTAAGCAAGCCGCATGGGTCAATCGTTTCCGACAGGAAGCGAGAGCCAATCAAGTCCTGCGCTTCACTTAATGATGAGAGGGGAGCGGCAATCGCTATTCTGTCAGACAATCCTACGAAGGAAGGGAAGCGCCTGGAATTAAGCAACGGCGCGTCTGATATTGATGACATAGGTGAACTGTATGCAGGGACTGCGGCAATGAATAATCCGCGCCCATGTACAGGAAAATCGAGGGGAATTGCCAACAATAGGAAGGTAGCAAGCACGCCTCGCCGCGTGGTCATGGCTAAAGAAATGACCGCTGAGAAGTGGGAGAAGATGACAGACAAGCAGAAAGCTAGGTTCTGTCGAAAGACAGTCAGTAACATCAGAAGGAAGAAGTAAATGAGATATAGAACAACGGAGACAAACGGTTATCGCATTGGTCGCTTGGTTATCCACTGGACAGGCGCGATCACCACGTTGTCCATTCTGGGACATGTTTTCCTGGAATTGGTTTAACATAAAAGGAGAGGATGACTTTTTCTCATTGGGAAAAACTTGTCCTCTCTTTTCATGTGCAACCAGAGAGAGAACTACTATGATCAGTAAGATTGACTACGTTAAAAAGCTCGCCGCTATTTATTATGCGGCAAACCTGTCAGATTCAGATAGTGAAGACCGTCCTGCATGGATGCATGGAGATGAATGTCACATTCATTGTCAAGCAATAGATTATATTGTCAGAGACATGGGACTGTCCGAAATATGGTGCAACATTATAGAAGGAGATTGTTTAGACCAGCTTGATGAGGTTCAGTTTACAGGCTATGATGAGCCAAAGTTGACGCATGAAGAATTTCATGTATTATGTGATATGGAAATGTTACCTGAAGGAGAATAAGAATGGAAAGTAGTGAGCTAAAAGACATATGTATTGCTGCTATAGACGCGGCATGTGTATCTAGGGGTAGGAGAAAGGGAATGTTAAAGGCATCCTGTCCTAATTCTAGGACTGATGGCGCAGCAGCATGGCAAGCAATGGTAGGTCATGCGAATCCATACAAAATGTCTATCTATCAGATTATGTTGTTCTCTGATAGACAGAGAGCAATCTATGATGCTATAGACAAATCATTAGAAGGAACAGACGTTCGTTCTCTTGATAAAGATCGAGTCGTTTTAGAAACATTAGGAGTATGGTAAATGACTGACTTTGAAAAGCAAGTAGACGATGCCATTGTAGCATGGTATCATAGCTCTCAATACAAGAGAGACTATTTTGATAATCGTATCTGGCTCCAACTTTATGACGAGCAGAAACAAATAGCTGCTCGTCTCTTTTGGGAGGAGAAGTTATCATGAGTTTAGATTGGAGAGTCTTGAGTTGGCTTGAGAATCGAGTGGATGAACTACTTGAGGAGGGAATGACAGAACTGGAAGCTATTAACCTAGCTCTTAAAGAGAGTGACCAATGGAGCTAGAAACTGTCGCTATAGTTCTATGGACTATGTTATTGTTTATAACAATCACACACATGATGAGGAGAAAGTAGATGCGAGTTTACAAAACAGAGAAAACAATACGAGCCTATGACAAGGCCATTCTAACGTGGGCTTTGACAGACGATGGCCCCGCTCATACGAGCAAGGTCAAAAATAAAGTTGTCATTCACTGGCAGCCTAAGAAGTGGTTGCTGACAAACGTGGAGATGCGACATGGCTAAAATTGAGAGAAGTCCTGCTGAAGAGAGTCACTTTCTTTATGTGAGTGACTCTCACATTGATGGGTACATACCCATTCATTCCAAACGTGACTTGCTAATGTTAATTAAGTTAGCAAGCGAGTCATTACAAATGTTGGAGGAAGAAAGACATGACATGCAGGATGAACAGGATTATAATAGATATGCCTAAGTCAAAGACTGTTATCAATACATCTGACTACATGAAGTGGAGGGACCATGTTCAATTAAAGTTTGACGTAATGCCAAAAGAATTTTGGAGAAACCCTTTTAAAATGTATGAGAATGACCATGAATGGCACAACTTTATCAAGGAGAAAACGGATGTTTAACCATGAAGCTATTGACTTTCAAGTAGAGAAGTTCCCGTTGGTAGACGTACCTACTGACATTGGAGTAGGATTGCGTCGAGTAGACACAGGGGAGACGCTTGCTATTGTAAGCCAGAAGTATCAACCAACACAGTATCTAGAAATTACAGATGCAGTCGAAAGCATTCTGTCACAGTCAGGATTAGATTTATCTAACGCAGAATTTCAAACGAATGTGTATGATAATGGATCAAAGCTAGAACTTGTTGCTAAGTTTCATGACCATCCTATGAATATAAATACAACTAGTAACGTAATGTCGGAAGGAGATGTTATCTGTCCTGAATTTAGATTTAGAACAAGTCATGATGGTTCACTATCTAACGTAGGTTATATAGGGTACTTTCGTAATCTTTGTTACAATACTTTAATATCAGGAGATGCTTTATCATATGTTTATGGAAAGCATACTAAGAATTTCTCTGTTCCTAAATTTGCTGCTAAAGCGAGGACCGCTGTAGAATATATAGCAGGAGATGGTATGGAGAAGATGCGTAAGTGGTATAACACACCTATCAAACGTGATACTGCTATTGATCTGTTCACAGAAACGCTTGCCCATCGTCAGGATAATGTTAAGCGTGAGCAGGTAGCCAACAAAAAGAAACTATCTAATCTTATGAAGATATTTGATGAAGAGAATCGTTATCTGTTAGGTCAAGGTAGGTATGAGAAGTATGCCCAACGTGATGAAGGTACACTGTGGACTGCATACCAAGCAGCTACATACTGGTCTAGTCATCCAGAATATGGTGGAAAGGAGGGATCGAAAGCACATACAACTAAGGTAACACGAGAAGATCAAGTTAAGAAAATGTTAAATCACAAGATGTGGAAAGAGTTAGAAACTGTATAGAAAGGAAACTAATATGTCAGCAGAAAGTAAAGTACTACGTGCATTGCGTAAGCGTAACCGAGTTACGCGCAAGACTGCTATTGAGAATGGATGGGCAGAGAACTTGACTGCTACCATCTCTCGCTTGCGTAAGATGGGCCATGATATTGTACCTATCAAAGCACGTACACCAGAAGGTGAAAGCTATACCCGCTATCGCCTAGTGGCTTAATCTACGGACCTGGACATGTCTTGAAACTGTCCATTTGTCACGGTTACAGATACGAAAGTGACCCATTTATCGTATCTGCGAGAGTGTCAAAATGCTTGTAAGTAATTGAAATAATTAGACGAATAAAACCGTGACATTTCTTTGCACGATATGGAGATTAGTGTGCAATTTGTCACGGTTTTGGAGAGGCACCATGAGTATAGAAAAAGACGCTGAGAAATATGTTTATGCTTTGCGCTCTGCTCCTAACGGATGGGGTCAACATATGATTGATGGAATGCAAAGTCATGAGTGGTTGAGAATAATGTTTGACAACTATGGTCAAGATGATGTAAATGATTACCTAGAAGACAACTACTGGAGTAAAGAAAGATGAAAGAGTATACTGTGAAAGTGTATCGCACTGTTCAACAGAGTGCAACTGTCACGATTGAAAGTGACAGAGAACTCAACGCTTCTGAATTAGAGTACATTCGTACAAAAGCAGAGGATGAGGCAGGTGAACTGTCTGATTACGATTGGAAGTATGAAGAAGTAGATGACAAGCTAGATATTGTTGTCTATGATGGTAATGAATACTATATATAAAGGATACATGAGATGACTACAACTACAGAACTGAATGATATTTTCCGTTGGTGTGATGACATAGGACAGTTCGCTATAGATCGTCCCATCAACGATACAAAGAACCACCAAGGTTCTTGCGTACACAAGACAGAGTTTTGCAAGGCTACTTGTTTCAATAATAAGTTATATAAACTCTATCCCAAGATGCATGACAGGGATGATAGGATTGAAAGTATCTGGCAAAGTCTTGATCCTCTTTCCATCAAACCTTTCCTTCAACGTAAGCGTAAGCAAACCAAACGGGTGCGCTTCATGACTAGAGGTGAGGCGTTTGCCACTTGGTCAGATGTACTCAAGGTCAAGGCTATCCTAGAAGATAATCCAGATACTGAATGGTGGATACCTACCCGTGCATGGCGCGATCCAATCTTGAAAGTATTGATTGAAGAGATGATAATGCCATTGAAGAATGCGGCAGTTAATGCAAGCGTTGATCCATCCAATACAAAAGATGAATGGCAAATGCTACGCGAGGATGGATGGAGCATCATGTTTTATGGAGATGAAGACTTGACTAGAGTTCCAGACTCTGATATAAAAATGTTCCTGTGTCCTAAGACACATAAGAAGATGAAAGGACATTGCGATATCTGCAAAGCTGGGTGCTTCAGTCCAGTGACAAGACAGTTACAGCAGTTCGTTCATCTGTCGCAACATTAGGAGTATGTAATGAAAGATGAGGCAATCAAGCATGGGCATGTAAGCGTGCCTGTACTCAAGGCAATAAAAAATAATTGCATTGAGTGTAGTGGTGGGAGCTTTGCAGAAGTAAAGCTATGCACCGTTTACTCCTGCCACTTGTGGCCCTTCAGGATGGGAAAGAATCCTTGGCGTAAAGGAATGAGCCAGGAAGAAAAAGATAAACGTAGTAAACGATTGAAAGAGGTAAGGAAATCATGGGCTACAGAACAGGACTAATACCAGAATTGTTTTGTGATATCAATGACTTAATAGATCAAGTAAATGATCTTAAACCTACAGATTCTACCTTTGAGATTGCTAAATCTCTTTCTGATTTAAAGAGTAAAATCAGAGAAGAATTTGTAGGCTTCTAGATTGCATACTTAGGTATAGTATGATATAATATATAGATTGGAGATTAGAATGAGTAAGTTTAACTTCAAAGACCATGTACAAATTAGCCTATCTTCCGATACTGTTTGTGGAGAAGACTTGAACACTATCATCATGCGATACAGTAATACTATTTCAGTAACAGATGTATCAGTAAGAGAATGCAATAAGATACTAAACCATCAGATGGAGGAATGGGAATATGAGTACAATCAATACCTCGATTCCTTTAAATATAACTAGGAAAGTAGAACGTATTTATAAATCAGGGATGCGTGATCCCTACTGGAAAGAACGTAGGCAACATCAAGTTATCCCTGATAAAAAGAAACAGGAAAGCAAAAGAAAGTGTAGAGGAAATGTTTATTATAGTTCAGGGAACGAAGGATAATATACATAGATGTTTAGAGGAATTACATCCCTTACCTAATGCTTATGGTAACGCTGTTGAAACATTTAAAACTAAAGAAGACGCAGCTAAATTGCTTGAGCTATTATGGGATGTAGAAATTTCCGAATACGAAGAAAATAATATTCATGTATGGAGGCTTCACTAATGTATTATCCACCTAGTGATTTTATTGATGTGTTTATACTTATAGTAGAAGCTATAGTAGATGCTTTAATTTAGGAGGTAAGTATGAATTTATTAAATGTAATTGCTACTCTCGATAACATAAAAAGTAAGATGGATATTATTTATGAGAACACACAATCTAAAGATGTAAATGATAATTATATATCTAGTTTAAAAGATGAAACCTCTGAAAGTATAAGCACTTTAATAAACGATTTAAGATCAGTACACAAAGAAAGGGTAGGATTAGAGGTAAACGCATGGCGCATGTAAAAATATTAATATTATTATCAATAATATTTATATTATGTTTATCTTCTACAGCATATGCAAAAGAAGAAACAAATAACTTTAAATGTTTGGTTGAAGCAATCTATCATGAAGCTAGGTCTGAACCTTTTATAGGACAGCTAGCAGTTGCAAATGTAATACTAGAGAGAGTTGCTTTACCTAACTTTCCTAATACTATATGTGGTGTTGTACATGCAGGGAAAAGATGGAAAGATAACATAATAAAAAATCAATGTGCCTTTAGTTATTTCTGTGATGGTAAGAGAGAGTGGTATGATGTAGATAAAAAATCAGTTAGCGTTGCTTATGATGTTGCTTCTTTAGCTGTTAGAGGTGTGATGGTATATTCTACGTTAGGAGCTACGCATTACCATGCTAGTTATGTAGTTCCATTTTGGTCTAACCACTTGGAAAGATTAGAACAAATAGGGACTCACATTTTTTATATTGACTAGTGCTTAAAAATATGATACTATTCGTTTGAAACGAGGTTGATATGGGTAGAGTTAAAGATTTATTGTACACTGGAGTTTATGATATGAGTTATGAAGATGACTTATTAAGAGAGAATAATATACTAAGAAAAAATGTTAAAGATTTACAGGAACAATTACATAAAGCTCATCAGAGAATTAAACATCTTACTAATAATAAATGGTCTGAAGAGAAAGATATAAAATAAATGGATGAAAATAAAAAACAGTGCCAGGTATTTGACTTTGTTTCTATCAAGCAAGCGATAGAAGAAAAGAAAAATGAATTTGAAAGTCAAGTCTCTGATGAAGAGTGGGAAGATTGTGTATATACTTTATTTATTTTCATGTCTGAAAATGGATATGACCCTCATAAACAATCAGAGATAATAGAATTTGTTAAAGATTATTTTCCTGATCTACCATACAATGATAACGAGGATTGACCAATGACTAAAAATTTATGGGAGAAAGAAGAACGCCAAGTGTTTCGATCTCTCACTCGACAGTACAAACAAGAAGGTTATGATATCAAAGAAGCTAAGAAGTTAGCTAGAGAAGAAACAAATGAGATTATGTTAGACAAGAAAGAGTTTGCAGAAAACTTATATCAACAGGCGTTAGAAGACTTTGATTGATAATATTATAGACAAGATAATTTTAGTTAGGGCATTAAACTATGATGCATCTTTTAAGTTTACTCGTAAGAAAGGAGGTATGCTATCTGTTTATAATTCTAACAAAGTTGTTTGGATATATCCGTATCCAAATGTACTATCACAATCTTATGTTAGAAAAGCTCTTACAGATTATTTTGGTAACTCTATTATTAGGAACTAGATATGTCTGGTAAATGGTTAGAAAGAGGAGAGTGTCCTGAGTGTGGATCAAGCGATGCTAACGTAAGACACTCTGATGGATACTCACATTGTTTTTCTTGTAACACACACTTTCATGGAGAGGATGGACAAGTGGTCGTGCCAATGCAAAATAAACGAGATGGTTTTTCAGTTGGAGAACTTAAAGGTATTGATGATCGTAAGATCAGCGCAGCTACGTGCAAGACATATAATACTTATGTTAAAACTAAAGGTGGTACGGTTACTCATCATATCTATCAGTACTTTAATTCACAAGGAGACTTTGTAGGTAATAAGGTTAAACAAGTAGAAGGTAAGAAGTTCTGGTCTGAAGGTGACATGCAAAGCGCAGGTCTGTTTGGTCAAAACTTATTTGGTAAAGGTGGTGGTAAGTATATCACTGTCTGTGAAGGTGAGCTTGATGCTATGTCTGCTTATGAGTTGCTTGGTTCTAAGTGGCCTGCTGTATCAATTAAAACTGGAGCGCAGTCTGCCTTGAAGGATTGCAAGCAAGCCTTTGAATATCTAAATAGCTTTGATAATATTGTTCTATGTTTTGATTCTGATAAGCCTGGACGAGAAGCAGCACAGAAGGTAGCTCAACTATTTGAGCCTAATAAATGCCGTATCATTAGTCTTGAGTACAAGGATGCTAATGAATACATCAAGATGAATAAGCGTAAGAAGTTTACAGAAGAATGGTGGAATGCTGAACCCTTTACGCCAGCAGGTATCATTAATCTTAATACTTTAAAAGATTCTCTGTATGATGAAGCTCACTTTGAGACTTGCCTGTATCCTTGGTCAGGTCTTAATGAGAAGACTTATGGTATGCGGACAGGAGAGCTAGTAACATTTACTAGTGGTGCGGGCATGGGTAAGTCTAGTATTATCAGGGAGCTTATGCATCATCTGTTAAAAAATACAGAAGATAATATTGGTGTTCTTGCTATGGAAGAAAGCATTCGTACTACAGCATTTAACATCATGGCTGTTGAAGCTAATGCTCGATTGTATATCAAGGAGATCAGAGATCAGTTTGATCGTAAGGACTTGTTGAAGTTTCAAGAGGACACCATTGGTACTGGTAGGTTCTTTGCCTTTGATCACTTTGGTTCTATAGGTAATGATGAGATACTAAATCGTGTCAGGTTTATGGCTAAAGCTCTTGAGTGTAAGTGGGTTGTGCTTGATCACCTATCAATCTTAGTATCTGGTCAAGAAGATTTTGGTGATGAGCGTAAGTCTATTGATATCTTGATGACTAAGTTACGTAGCTTAGTTGAAGAAACAGGATGTGGCTTGCTGCTTGTATCTCATCTGCGTAGGCCATCAGGTGACGTAGGTCATGAGAACGGTAAAGAAATTACCTTGTCACACCTGCGTGGAAGTGCTAGTATTGCACATCTGAGTGATAGTGTTATTGGTCTAGAGAGAAATCAACAAGCGACTGATGAGGTTGAAGCTAATACAACTATTATTCGTATCTTAAAGAACAGATACACGGGTGATACTGGTGTTGCTACGTATCTACATTATGATAAAGAGACAGGTCGCATGGCACAAATAGATAACCCATTTGATGCGGGTCTAGAAGTAGATGAGGAGATACCTTTTTAATGCCTTACTGTGTAGTAGATATTGAAACTGATGGTTTAGATGCTACTAAATTACACTGTATTGTAGCTAAAGATATAGCAACAAAGGAGGTTTATACCTGGGCAGAAGATGAATGCAAAGAGTTTCCTACATGGTCTAGTAAGTATGATAAGCTAATCATGCACAATGGAATTAACTTTGATGGATACTGGTTAAACAAGTTACTTAATATGAGTATACCATTGAATAAGATTGAAGATACTCTTATCATGTCACAGTTATACAATCCAGTGCGAGAAGAAGGACATTCTCTTAAAGCATGGGGTGATAAGTTAGATATGCCTAAAGGTGATGTAGATAGTTTTGATTACTATTCTCCTGAGATGCTTGAGTATTGTAAACAAGATACAAACATCACTTATAAATTATATACTGTGTTATCAGAAGAAGGTAAAAGATTTTCTACTCAATCTAAACAATTAGAATACAAGGTACGTGCAATAATTGATCAACAGGAACGTAATGGGTTTGCTTTTAACATACAGAAAGGTCAGACACTATTGGCTACCCTTGAAGATGAAGCAAACGAATTGAGTGATAATGCACAAGAGATGATACCACCTACAAAGGTAGAGTTAAAAACAAAGACAAAGTACATACCTTTCAATATAGGTTCTCGCCAACAGATAGGCACAGTGTTACAGGATCGTGGATGGGAACCTAAATTATATACTGAGAAAGGTAACATCATAGTTAATGATGAAGTTTTATCTAAGATTGACATGGACGAGGCTAGAATGTTTAGTCGCTATCTTTTATTACAGAAGCGTATAGCCCAGATTCGATCTTGGATAGAGAAGTGTGGGGATGAAGGCAGAGTTCATGGAAAAGTAATGACTCTCAAAACAATCACAGGGAGAATGGCACATAACAATCCTAATATGGCACAAGTGCCAGCCTCCTACTCTCCCTATGGTGCTGAGTGTCGTGAGCTTTGGACCGTTAGTAATCCCCACACTCATAAGTTAGTAGGTACTGATGCTTCAGGACTTGAGCTACGTATCCTAGCCTCTTACATGAAAGATCAATCTTTTATTGACGAGGTTGTTAATGGTGATGTACATACAGCTAACATGAAGATGGCTGGCTTACAGGATCGATCTCAAGCTAAGACATTTATTTATGCTTTGATGTATGGAGCAGGACCAGCAAAGATTGGTGCAGTGGTAGGTGGCTCTGCAAAAGAGGGACAAGAACTTACTAATAGGTTCTTAAAAAACATGCCACGCTTGCGTAACCTACGTAATCAAGTGACAGAAGCAGCAGAGTCTGGTTTAATTAAAGGGTTAGACGGTAGACTTTTACACATACGTAATTCGTTCTCTGCTTTGAATACCTTAATTCAAGGAGCAGGAGCAGTTGTATGTAAACAATGGCTTGTGCATATGATGTCTAATGTATATGCTCAAGGTCTTGATGTTAAACTAGTAGGGAGTATTCATGATGAATATCAGTTTGAAGTAGCTAACCAGGATGTTAAAAAGTTTACAGAGATTACCCAGTATGCTATGACTAAGACTACAAAAACTTTAAACTTAAACTGTCCTTTGGATAGTGAACATAAGGTAGGAACTACATGGCTACAAACACACTAAGAAAGAGGGAGAGTTTTCAAACAGGAGAAAGAGCAGAAAATCTTTTTGAAAGGGTAGCAAAGAAAGAACATTTTAAAGTACATAAAGCTAATAGAGATCAGAATATGAATCAACATATTGATTTCTTTATTAGTTGTTATCATTTTAATTTTAGTGTGGACGTTAAAGCTAGAAAGAAAATTAGTAGAGGAGATTCAGAAGTTAATGATGCATGGACTTGGATTGAATTTAAAAATGTTAGAGGTAAACCTGGATGGTTGTATGGCAAAGCAGATTACATAGCTTTTGAAAGAGAGTTTGATTTTCTATTAGTCAATAGGTACAAATTGATAGAGTTTTGTGAAGATAAGATTGACTTAGAAAATATTGTACCATCTACTCATATGGCTGAGTATGCAGCATATCAACGTAAAGGAAGAAAGGATTTAATTTCAAGGGTTTGTATGGATGATATAAATAAACTGGAGGGTAACATTGTATTAATAAAATAGTAGTTGACACATTGCTTTGTATCATGTATAATTCGTTTGAAATCATGCAGAGATATCTGCTAACTAGTAAGGAGAAAATACTATGGGTGTAATTAATGGCACGGCTTATTGGGCTTCTGTAACCACACCAAACACCACCTTCAATGAGGATGGTGAATGGAAGATTGATGTAGGTAATCTTTCTGAATCCACCATTGCTAACTTGGTTGCAGATGGCCTTGAAGATCGTATTAAAAACAAGGATGACGAACGAGGTGAATACATTACCTTGAAACGTCAGGTTAAGAACCGTCGAACTGGACAAGCTAACTCTGCTCCTGATATTATGGATGGACAGAAGAAACCTATCTTAAACACGTTGGTAGGTAACGGTTCGATTGTAAATGTTCTGTATCGTCCATATGATTGGACGTATCAGAAGCGTAAGGGACGCTCTGCTTCGCTTGAGGCAGTACAAGTTCTAGACTTGGTTCCTTATGGTGGCTCTGCATCAGATGCTTTTGATGTAGTAGATGAAGGCTTCTCCTCAATGGACGAAGATATTATTCCTCTTTCGTCCTAAACTAGGGAAGGGGGAACTCTGGATATCTGGAGTTCCCCCTATTTTTTATGAAAACAATTGATACATTAGTTGCTGATATTTATTCTCTGTTTGAATCATCTGTACCTGATATGTCAGATGATGAAGTAGATAATATTATTGATAAGTTTGGTGATGCGCTAAAGGTACATTTAAAAAGATTTATTTATGAAGAAGAACGTAGAAGAGATACTCTTCGACTATCTGCTATTGGTAAACCTGAAAGGCAGCAGTGGTATAGTGCATCTCCTCATTCAAAAGTTAAAGAGAATATAGAACTTCAAGGTAAAGATAAGATTAAATTTTTATATGGTTATATTTTAGAGGAACTATTACTTACCTTGTCTTCTCTCGCAGGACATGAAGTTAAAGATGAGCAGAAAGAAGTATCAGTTGAGGGTGTACTAGGACATCAAGATGCTGTTATAGATAATGTATTGGTTGATTGTAAGTCCTCATCAGGTAGAGGCTTTGATAAATTTAAAAACAATTATGTATCTTCTGATGATCCCTTTGGATATATTGCACAGATATCTTCTTATGCTGAAGCTAATGGATTAAATGAAGCTGCTTTCCTAGCTATCAATAAACAAACAGGTGAGATATGTTTATCTAAAGTTCATTCAATGGAAATGATTAATGCATCTGATAGAGTTAAGTATATTAAAGACATGGTTAATCAAAGTAATCCACCAGCTAAATGTTATTCTGATGTTCCTGATGGTAAGTCTGGCAACCGTAAGCTGGATGTTGGTTGCATCTATTGTGATTACAAGCGTGATTGTTGGAAAGATGCTAATGGTGGTCAAGGATTACGTGTGTTTGATTATGCAACAAACCCTAGATATCTTACGCAAGTTTCTAAGATGCCTAACGTAGAAGAGATTGTAGATTGGTAATGCATTGGAAGTACATAGGTAAACCTGACATTCAAAATAAATTTGGTTTTGTATATATCATTACAAATAAGAAAACAGGTAAAGCTTATATAGGATGTAAGCAGTATTGGCACTACAAGAAAGGTAAGAAAGCTAGACAATCTAATTGGAAAGTTTATATGGGTTCTTCTAAATCTTTAACAGAAGACATTAAAAAACTAGGTAAAAGAAATTTTAAGTTTGAGATGTTAGCTGAATACAAAAACAAAAGAAGCTTGAGATATTATGAATGTTATTATCAAATGAAATATAATGTTCTTGCTTCTGTTCTTGAAGGTACAGACGAACCAGCATTTTATAACAACTATGTAGGAGGAAAATGGTATAGACCAGTGGAGAGCTATGAATCAGAACTATAGAAACATACTTAATAATTTAACTTCGATAACAAACGAATCTATTTTTAATGATACTCATAATACAGAGTATCATTCTTTATTTATGGGTGTGATCTTTCGAGCATTGTTAGATGCTACTAAACCAGTATCTACCAATGAGCCTACTCATATTAAAGTAGATCGTAGTGCTGCTAAAGCCTGGTTCTATGCTTGTTCAGGCGTGACTTGTGAAAACTTTGAATACATATGTGATGTAGCAGGAGTTGATCCTGTTGCTATGCGGACAATTGCTGATAAAATATTTAGTGAAGAGGATACTAGTTATGCCAGAAAACAAATCAACTCGTTCTTCTACGAAACATGATATGGTTAATAGTCCCAAGCATTACCGTATGCAGGGTGTAGAGGCAATAGATATTCTAGAAATGTCCATGACTGAAGAAGAGTTTATGGGTTACTTAAAAGGTAATATGCTTAAATATATTATGAGATATAAACATAAGAACAAGCCCAAAGAAGACTTGCAAAAAGCAGAGTGGTATCTTAAAAAACTAATTGAGAAGATATAGAGGAGAACAACATGAACCAAATTACTTTACCAACTAATTATCAATCATTCATTCACATGTCTCGTTACTCTAGATGGTTAGAGGAAGAGCAGCGAAGAGAAACCTGGGAAGAAACGATAGATCGGTATCTTTCTTTCATGGTAAATCATTTAAGTAATAATTATACTTACGATTTGTTTGGTGAAGAATTATCTGAGATTAGAAATGCTATGCTTAATCTTGAAGTGCTTGGTTCTATGCGAGCTTTGATGACTGCTGGTCCCGCTCTAGCCCGTGAGAATGTTGCTGGCTATAACTGTTCTTATCTTCCCATTGATTCACCTCGTTCTTTTGATGAGTGTCTATATATTCTTATGAATGGAACAGGCGTTGGTTTCTCTGTTGAACGTCAGTATATTGCTAAACTTCCTACGATTCCTGATGTAGAGTTTGAACAAACAGATGATGTTGTTTCTGTTGCTGACTCTAAAGAAGGATGGGCTAGAGGGCTACGTGATTTAATCTCTCTTCTATATACTAATCGTATACCTAAGATTGATACTAGTAAAGTTCGTCCTGCTGGTGAGCGACTTAAAATATTTGGTGGTCGTGCTTCTGGTCCTGCGCCTCTGGAAGAGTTGTTTGATTTTACTATTCAAACATTTAAGAAAGCACAAGGCAGAAAACTAAACTCTGTTGAGTGTCATGATATCATGTGCAAGATTGGTCAAGTAGTAGTTGTTGGTGGTGTTAGAAGGTCTGCTCTGATTTCACTTTCTAACTTGACTGATGAGCGTATGCGTATGGCAAAGAGTGGTGAGTGGTGGGTAGACAATCAACAACGCGCACTCTCTAATAATTCTGTATGCTACACAGAGAAACCTGACATGGGTATCTTTATGAAAGAGTGGCTATCATTGTATGAAAGCAAAAGCGGAGAGCGTGGCATCTTCAATCGTGTATCTGCACAGGAGAAAGCATCATCCAACGGTAGACGTGACGGCTCTATTGACTTTGGCACTAATCCTTGTTGTGAGATTATATTACGTCCCTATCAGTTCTGTAATTTATCAGAGGTTATTTGTAGAGCAGATGATACTATTGCTACATTGAAAGAGAAGATTAAGATTGCAACTATTTTAGGTACATTCCAATCGACTCTTACAGACTTTGGTTATCTACGTAAACGATGGAAAGATACTACAGAAGAAGAACGTCTGTTAGGTGTATCTCTCACAGGTATCATGGATTGTCCTACTGTATACGATGCTTCTCCAGAGGCTCTTCAACAACTAAGAGATGTGGCTATTAAGACTAACAAGAAATTAGCAGAGAAACTAGGTATCAATCATAGTACTGCTGTTACATGTGTTAAACCTTCTGGTACTGTGTCACAACTTGTTGATGCTGCCTCTGGTATACATGCTCGACATAATCCTTATTATGTTAGGACTGTTAGAGGAGATAACAAAGACCCGCTGACCATGTTTCTCAAAGACAAAGGTATACCAGCAGAGCCAGACTTTACAGCACCTGATAGCGTAACAGTATTTTCTTTTCCTATGAAAAGTCCAGATAATGCTGTATGTCGTTATGACATGGGTGCTATTGAACAACTTGAACTGTGGTTAAAGATAGCTGATAACTACTGTGAACATAAACCTTCAGTTACTATCTCTGTTAAAGAACATGAATGGTTTGAGGTAGGCTCTTGGTGTTGGAATCACTTTGATTCTTTATCAGGTATTTCTTTTCTACCTTTCTCAGACCACACTTATAAGCAAGCACCTTATCAAGATATTAATGCTGAAGATTATAACAAGTTATCTAAGGGAATGCCTCCTGCTATTGATTGGTATGAGCTTCAAGAATATGAACGAGGAGATACAACTAGTGGATCACAAGAGTTAGCCTGTACTGGTGGCGTGTGTGAGGTAGTAGATATAGGAGCATAGTATGTCAACTACATTAACTTCTTTTTACTTACGACAATATAAAGATACTGTACCTAAAGGTGATTCCAATATACATGAAGCTATTGATTTATTGCTACATTATATGGGTGATACTTTGGATAAACCTGTAGAAGATTTTCCTGACTCTGGATTTACAGATAGCTTTGATGCTAAAGCAACGGAGATGTTGAAATGAGACAATTTGTATTTGACTGTTGGAACGGTGTGATGAACGCAGAGATAAGTCCTTTGAAAAATATAAAGGATTTACAGGTAAGACATTTAGTCCTACAAACACTTGCTTGGATGTGGTGTATTACATTCTCAATTATGATAGGAGATTTATTATTCTTTGGTTATACCCTTATTGCTCACACCGTTCTTATAGTTGCTATAGTAGTGACAGTAAGTACATTTGAAACTGCTAGAAGAAGTCCTAATACTTTTAACTTTGTTAAGAAATACCATACACCTTCTAGGAGCCGCCATCAGTGGCACAATGGTAAGAAGATAGTTTATTCAGATGGAGACCCAGGTGGAGAACATGAATAATATGGAAGTTACACTTATTGATCATATGGGTTCTGATCTTACAGTTGTAAATGCAGCAAGAGTTTCTTTTAACAAAGAATCAAACTGGGAAACAATACCAGAGGCTGGGCCTGTACGTGATCTTCTTAAAGAAACAGATGAAAGACTAATTACTTATCTTGCTAAACATAAACATTGGACGCCCTTCGCTCACACCTCTCTTCAGTTTAGGATCAAGGCTCCTATTTTTGTAGCTAGACAGCTTGGTAAACATCAGGTGGGTTTGGTTTGGAATGAAATCAGTAGGAGATATGTTGATTATGAACCAGAGTTTTACTACCCAGAATATTGGAGAGGTAAAGCAGATGATAAGAAGCAAGGTAGTTCAGAGAAGAAGATAGATATTAATCCATCTCACGGCTCTGGCCCTGCTATGGTAGATGATTATAAACAAGCTATGCAGACATGCAGTTGGACCTATCAACAGTTACTTAGAAAAGGTGTGGCACCAGAGATGGCACGCATGGTTCTTCCACAGAGTATGTTTACTGAATGGTACTGGACAGGTAGTTTAGTATCTTTTGCTAGGGTCTGTTCTTTAAGAAGTAAAACAGATGCTCAAAGAGAAACTCAAGAGATATCTTCTATGCTTGAGATACAATGTGCAAAGTGCTTTCCTTCTTCTTGGTCAGCTTTAATGACCCCATGAAATTATATACTAACGATGAAGACTTTGATCTGTTGCACCAAGCAGCAGATAAAGCTAGAAAAAATGCTAAAGAAGTAAAAGTTTCTAGACAGGCTCTTATAAATATACTTATGGATCATTCACATTTAGTAAGGTCAGTAAAAGAATTAGGAGATGATGTAGAATTTAGTTGACTTTACATTTAAGATATGATATAATTCGTAATATAGTAGAGAATGCTTTTGGTTCTCTACCTTCTTGCTAACAAAGGAGAACAATATGAACAGATCGTATCCTAACTTTCCATCTCATGTGTGGAATAATTTTTTTGAGCAATCAGTTGGTTTTGATAAATTACTATCTAATATAGATAACTATTATCTCAACGTAGATAAGAAACCCTCTTATCCTCCTTATAATATTATTAGAAATAGTGAGTCATCTTATCAAATTGTTATTGCCCTAGCAGGTTTTAGCAGTGAAGATATTACTGTAAGTTTAAATGAAAATATTTTAACTGTAATAGGAGATGTAAAATCAGATGACAACCCAGATAAATACTTAATAAAAGGTATTGCTTCTAGAAAATTTGAAAAACTATTCTCACTAAATGAATATGCTATTGTAGATAGTGTATCATTTAAAAATGGTGTGCTAGATATTAAAATTAATATTGTGTTACCTGAAGAGAAACAACCTCAGACCTTTACTATAGAGGAGTAACCATGTCACAGACCTATAATATCTACATAGGATTTGATCCTAAAGAAGAAGCTGCATACGAGGTTCTTAAATGGAATCTAGAACGTATTGCTAAAAATCCTTTGAATATTTTTCCACTTAAAAAAAATATTCTAGAGAAAATAGGTCTGTATACTAGAGAATATACAGAAGAGAATGGACAAAAGATTGATAAGATCGATGGTAAACCATTCTCTTCTGACTTCTCATTTACACGTTTTTTAGTTCCTGCCTTAACTATGTATAAAGGATGGGCTTTGTATATGGATTGTGACATGTATCCAAGGAGTGATATCTGTGAATTGTTTGAAGAATATAATGATCCTTTCCATGCTTTATATTGCGTTAAGCATGAGTACGCACCTAAAGATAATACGAAGATGGACAATCAGAAACAAGAATCGTATTATCGAAAGAACTGGTCAAGTCTCATGCTGTTCAATTGTGAGCATCCTCAAAATCAAATGCTTACTCCGCATGTAGTAAACACTCAAACAGGACAATACCTACACAAGTTTGGATGGTTGCCTGATAAGCCAGCAGATATTGGAGGTATTAATGAAGAATGGAACTGGCTTGATGGTCATTCTCCTGAAGAATTAGAAGCAAAGAATGTTCACTTTACAACGGGTGGTCCTTGGTTTTATAATTGGAAATGTAAACGTGAAATAGATGGCAAGTATGCAGCAGAGTGGAACAACGATGCTGTATATATGCAAACAATTGGTGTGCTTAAAAATGAAGTACACAAGTATTTTTTATAAGGAATAATAATAATAATGACCAACATTAATTTTGTAACATCTTTCAATGAAAGTCTGTTTGTTGATACTTCATATAAGTTTTTAGAATCTGTCATTGATAAATGGGAACCTAAGATTAACCTTACATGCTATACTCATGATCTTGATCTTAGTAATTATGTAACTCCTAATGTAAAGAATATTACATTTAAATCGTTACATGATGTAGATACATATGATACATTTCAAAAAACATTTGCTAAACATAATGGCACTGAAGGTCAGACAGTAGATTATAATTGGAAGATTGATGCGTTACGTTGGTCACATAAAGTATTTGCATTAACTCAATCTGCATTCAATCTAGTAGCTAATCATAAATCTCCTGGTTGGCTTATCTGGATTGATGCAGATTCTTATACGCTAAAACGCATGACAACTAAAGATGTATTAGCTCTTCTTCCTGAAGGTGCTGATGTAGTTTGTCTTGAACGATCTGATCAAGAGTATCATGAAGGTGCTTTCATGGCGTTTAATTTAAATAGCCAAGCTACTCAAGATTTGTTGGGAGATTTACGTGGTGCCTATATATCAGGAGAGGTATTTAACTATAGAGAATGGCATGATACTTTTATATTTACTCGACTTCTTACTTTGTATAAAGCTCACGGTTTAAAAGTTCTTAATCTAGGAATGAACGCAGATACAAAAAATTATACTGCATTTGAACAGTCTCCTCTTGCACCTATGTTCCTTCACTTTAATGGTGCAGATGCCTCTTCATTAAAAAATATTCGCGATGAAAAAGGTGAACGATTTATTTCTTTGTCAGATGATACATCATATGATATTCTACCTAGCCGTTATACATTATTGTCTGATGTAATGAAACATTATAAACCAGAAAAAACAATCTTAGAGACAGGAACTTGGAATGGTGGTCGAGCTATTCAAATGGCTATGACTATGTTTGAACATACAGATACTGTTCATTATATTGGTTATGATTTGTTTGAAGATGCTACTCCTGAAACAGATGAAGAAGAGTTTAATGTTAAAGCTCATAATAAAATGAACGCAGTTGAAAAAAGATTTACAGACTTTGCTAACATTATGCTAAAGCGTAAGTCTAAATATTTTACCTTTGAATTAATTAAAGGTAATACACGACAGACTATGACAAAACAAGATGCCGACTTTGTATTGTTGGGTAGTGGTAATAGTATACAAACTGTACAGAATGAATATGAACATGTTAAACATAACAAGATAATTGTGCTAGATAATTATTATATGCAAGATAGTTCAGAGCGAAATGTTATTGATAAGTACAAAGGTGTGAACGAAGTCTTTGAAAATATTAAAGAGTCTAAAGTAAAACAAGATCAAAAGACAGATGATGGTTGGACATCGTTTGATAAAGAAGACACAGGTATTAGAAAACTTATTCTACCATCATCAGATGATGTAAGAGGTGGAGGTATTGCACACATTTGTTTAGTGTTAAATGATCCTAGTTTACCTGAAGTACCTAAAAAATTTAAACAAGTACCTATCATAGTTAATCCTAGAGATTGCGTATCTAAAGATTATATTCGTGATAATATTAAAGCTAATCTTAAAATGATTGAACCTAATAGGTTTATGCACCGTATTAGTCCACATAATAAAACAGCTTTAATTGTTTCTGGCGGTCCTTATTTAAATATTAAAGAACTTAAAGATACAATTAAATCTATTCCAGGGTGTAAAGTAGTATGCGTTAAACACAGTTATAATAAACTAATTACAAATGGTATTAAACCGTGGGCTTGTGTCGTACTTGATCCTCGTCCTATTACAGGTGTAAGCACTCATGGTATTGTGCGAAAAGAATTATTTAAAGAGGTTGATCCTGATACAAAATTTTTTATAGCATCTATGACAGACCCTTCTGTAACAGAATATCTAATGTCTAAAAGTGCAGATATCTATGGATGGCACGCTTTTACAGAGTCTCTACGTGATGAAGATGAACGAGGTGTACAGATTGTTAATAATCAAGTTCATCTTGTAAGTGAATTAGGTATACCTCAAGGGTCTACATTAATTACAGGTGGTACTTGTGCAGCAATGAGATCTATTGGTATCATGAATACAATGGGCTTTAGGGAGATGCATCTATTTGGCTTTGATTGTTCTATGGAAGAGCCTACTGAAGAACAAATGAAAGAGACTACAGGTGCTGAAGATGAAGACCCTAAACCTAAGTATATGAAAGTCACAGTAAATGATATAGACTTTTGGACTACAGGTGAACTTCTAGCTATGGCACAAGATTGTGAGCGTAGTTTCAGGGATGAAAACTCTTCAATTAATTTTACTTTTCACGGTGAAGGAACAATGGTAGCAGAACTATGGAAGATTATTGATTCGGAACGACCTACTCCTAAGTTTGAGGAGGTGTTCGATGACTAATTTTTCTAGACAAGCTCCCTCTTCTCGATACAATGAGTTGATTAAAAAGTATGAAACAATTCATGCAAAAGGTAAGGGATATTTTAATGGTAAAAGTTTATTAAAATATATCTCTGTTATTCAAACAAAACTTATTGTTCATGAATGCAAAACACTTCTTGATTATGGTTGTGGCAAAGGTCTTTTGTATACGGATGAGTGTCACACTGTAATGCCATCATCTCCTAAAGCTAAACCTATCACTCGACCATTACAAGAACTTTGGAACTTAACCAGTCATACGTGTTACGATCCTGCCTATCCGCAACATGCTACTAAACCTACAGGAACCTTTGATGCTGTTATTTGTACAGATGTTCTTGAACATGTGAACGAAGAAGATATGGAATGGGTATTGAATGAAATTTTTTCTTATGCAAACAAAATGGTTTTCTTAAACGTGGCTTGCTTTAAAGCAGCTAAACATTTTGATGATGGCGAGAATGTACATATTAGTGTATTCAATCCTGAATGGTGGTACATTTTGATATCAGATATCATGAAACAATATCCTAATCTTACAACATATTTAACATGTGAGAAGATAGGACATGCGACAGACTATACAATAAGAGGAGGAGAATAAAATGATAGGAATTGCAGAGAGTGTTATTGGAGTTGCAGGTAAAGTTCTTGATAAATTTGTAGAGGATAAAGATTTAAAAACTAAACTTAGTGCAGAGCTTCAATCACAATTAATTAATCTAGATGCTCTTCAAGCACAAACAAATCTAGAGCAAGCTAAACATGATTCTATTTTCGTCGCAGGAGCTAGACCTGCTATCATGTGGATATGTGCTTTTGCTTTGGCATGGCAGTATATACTAGCACCTATGGCATCATGGGCATTGGCTATATGGTATCCTGTAGTTACTCTTCCAGAGCTAGGTACTGAAGAGCTTACAGGGCTTATCATGGCATTACTCGGATTGGGTGCAGCCCGTTCATATGAGAAGGCTAAAGGTGTTGCTAGAAATAGCATGAAAAGGTAATGAAGATTTTATTATTAGGGGCTATGTGTTTGTCTTTAAATGGATGTATACATCTAGCAGTTTTTTCTATCATAAAAGAAACCGCTACATGGTCATACTATGATAAGAAATTTAAAGAACTTGAAGAAAAACAAAAGCCATAATTATTTATTTAGATGTATGATTATATTACTAGTGTCTTATTTTATCTATGTAGTAGGATCAGCAATAATTAATACAGTATGTGGAGGATGTTTAGTATGATAGAGGGCAAGGTATGGGGTACTACACAAAATATTTTTTCAAATAACTCTTTTGAGTTTCACCGCATAGAATTTAAAAAGGATAGTGAGTGTAGTAAACATAAACATCTATATAAATGGAACGGATTTTTTGTAGAGCGTGGTAGGCTCTTAATAAGAGTGTGGAAAAATTCTTATGATCTAATTGATCAAACTATTTTAAAGGCTGGAGAGTTTACAAAGGTAAAGCCTGGAGAGTATCATCAATTTAAAGGACTTGACGATGGTGTAGCATTTGAGATATACTGGGCTGAGTTTAANCATGAAGANATTGAAAGGGAAAGNGTTGGAAAAGGACCAAGAGGATACNTTGAAGAAGACGACACCGCTCCACACGAAGGATTGGTATATCAAGTGGGCAGCTTCCCTGATTCTATTAGTTGGAATGCTGCTGACAAGCAATAATATTTTTCCTTATAATCTTTTTGTACATATTATAGGATTAACAGGATGGTTGATTGTAGCATTAATGTGGAATGATCGAGCTTTGATTATTATTAATGCTGTATCAATTGCTATCTTAGCTAATGGATTATTAAATTATTATGTCGTTAAACAGTAAACAAGAAAAATTTGCACAGTCCTATGTNTTACATCGTAANGCAACGGANGCAGCAAAAGCAGCAGGGTATTCTGAGAAGTCTGCAAATAATCAAGGGTACAGATTGTTGCAGATAGATGAAGTCGTAGCCAGAATTGAGGAACTGGAAAACGAACTTGTTACAGATATTGATGTTGTTGATGAACTAGAATCTCAGTATACCTTTGCTGCTACTCATGGACATACAAACAGTGCTATCAAAGCACTTGAATTATTATCTAGAGTACGAGGAGCTAAGTCCGATAGGACAGCACACTTATCTACAGAAACTATTGAGCAAGAGATTATTAATTACATGCAAGCTTTAGGTAAAGATAAGATAGATGAGCTAGTTAAGAAGTGTAAATTCTAAGCAGCAATCTGTTTAAATTTTCTATTGTACTCATCTTTCATACTACCTTCATAAGCATTATTATTTCCTAGTTTGTAATCTTCGCCTAACCATTCCCCTCTAACTGCTCTACCTCTGAGAGTTCTTATATTATTTGCTGTATATGTGTAGTTATCTTTGGTTTCAAGATTGTATACTACCTGGTTCTTTAATTTACCTTGAGCAGGTTCTACTCTTGTTACTTCAATTAGTTCACCATCAGCACCTAATATAGTATCTCCTACATTTAACCATTGAACAACGGCAGCAGTACCATCTCCTTTAATTATCCATTCAGTTGCAGAAACCATTGAGTCATTTAAGTGCCAAATAACTGATGAGATATCTACAAGTAGAGATATAATTGGTTTAGCTTCTAAAGGAGTGTTCCATCTCCTAGTAGCTTGATCCTCTGGATAAGACATAATCATATCACCAACTTTTAAATCTTCAATATTCTGATATGTATTATCTGCCATTAATATTTGAGTTCCTGCTATCCAACATGCAGACCCTGCTGAACTTCCAAAACCACCGCTTGATCCTCGTGATCTAGATGAACCTCTACGACTTCTAGATTGAGAGGCTCGTTCTCTGGCTGTAAAGCTTGGGCTATCACTTGTATCATCTGCACCTGTTCGACCACCAATACCTCCAAATCCAGCACCTATATCAGAACCTCTTCCACCACCAGAAGAACTTCCACCTGCAAGAGCTTTTTCAAATGCATCTAAGTCTGCTTTAGTAATTGGCTCCATATCAAAATTTAATGTATCAAAAGCAGGGTCTACAGTAGTGTCTCCAAAGAAAAAGCTAGATTCAGTGCCGCTGATACCTAATCCTACATCTGGATCACTAAATCTATCACTATCATCATCATCATCAAAGAAATCTCTTGCTAAATTAGCAATAAAAATAAGTGGCACTAATGGAGGTGCAACTAGTGCAGCTATGCCTGTTGCTACATCAAATCCATAATCTGCTGCATCAGATTCTCGACCTGTTATTTTATCAGTTAAAAACCTTCCTATGCCAGGGACAGCAGCACCTAGAAATTTATTTCCAGCTTGAATAGCAGCTTGGTTAAGTGTGCTATTAACAACCTTTGAAATCAATGTATTTTTTATATTTCTCTTTTTACCGAAAGCTGTAAATGTTCCTTCACCAAAGTCTACACCAAATGCATCTCGACTAGTTGCTTCAGATATTTTATCTCCTATTTTATTTAAAAGTCCTGTGTCTCCTCTTTCGCCAATATATCTAGGTGCAAATGGTCCTACAATACTGTCAGTAGTTGTTGCAGGTGCTTCTACTGTGTCAGCAGTAGGAGTAGAAGGAGGACGAGGAGGAGGAGAAAGTTGCCGTCTTCCACCTGAAGAACGTATTCCAGGAGCTAATTCATCAGGCGCTCTTAGTGATCCTATACCAGTATTTTGTTGTGGTATTTGTCCTGCTTCAATCTTTTGTCGTGCTATTTCTAACCGAGGAAGACCAGCAAGCTGACCAAAAATATTTAACTCTTGATTATCATCAGTTCCAACAGATTGCCCTTCCTGTCTACGAACGGGAACAAAGCTGGCTAAACCAGTATTATCTATTGGAACTGTAAACATTATTTATAACTCCATATCCAAGGGCGTGGGTGAGTATCAGCAGACATATCATCTAGGTGTATAAACCTACGATCATGCACTCCTCTTTGAGCAACACCTATGCCTGTCATACCATGTTTCATACCTAGTCGTATAACTTCATATGCAACATCACCAATAGCTGCTACATCTACAGCCCTACCATATACATGAGGTGAATCTTTCACACCTCCTATGGCGCTGTTATGAGCAGGGTGACGGTATGCAGAGTTAATGATCATAGGACGATCTAACTCTTCTCTAATCTTAATTAACTTTTCTATAAATGCTTCATTCATATCACACTCATCAGTGCCTTGGCATTTCATTTCATCTATAGAAAAATAAGGATTGTCTATCATTTCTTCTCCTCTACAGGGGGATGTTTTCCGTTGTGCATGTGTATAATTTTCTCTAAATTTTTTTCTAAAACGTCTAATCTAGTTTCCATTCTTTCAAGAGAACGGTGAAGTTTCTCTCTATTCTCTGGAGAAAGTATTTGACTAATAACAGCAACTCGATTTTCTGAAACTTCAGTTGCTATGTTATTTTTTTCTAGGTTATCATATAACTCAGTAATATTTTTTTGCATTGCTTTAGAATCTTCCTCTAACTCAATGCACTTTTGTCTAACAACAATAAAAGAAGTTATCACTGAGATAAGCATACCTCCTAGTGTTATTAATAATCTTGCATCTAGTTCCATGTTAATTACCTTTAACTGTAATTTTTCTAGGTTGGTTAGATAGACGCAATATTTCTTTTATATATTTATTGTTTCTAAAGTCTTTTCCAAACTTTTCTCTTAACTTTCTATCTGTTTGTTTATTTGCAAATAATTTATCAGGAATTACTATACCAGTTCTAGCTAAATTTTCTATTGAACTTTTAGCTCCTGCTTGAATTAGTTGCTCTTTAGGATTATAATAAAAATTATCTGTAGACATCTTAATGATATCTCCATAATTAATATTTTTATCTATTAAGTCATCCTTTATTCTTTTCTTATAAGGCATACCTAAAGTAACACCAACCTTTTCTGCAACTTCGTTCATAGCTTGGTACTTACTTTCTTGTAGTTCTTTATACCTCTCAAGCAATTCTTCTCCTACTTCATCTGAAATACCGTTAGGGTTAGGGTCTAATTTACCAAGATAAGCATCTAAAGCTATCTGAGTAGCAGCAGCTTGTTTTAAAGGTTCAGATAAATTAAATCCTATTGATCTATTTAAGTTTACAGTTGAAGTACGAATACCTGTGGTCATCCAACTTTCTATGTCTTCTAAATTTTGAGGAAATCCTGAAGCTGATTTACCTAGTCTATTAAGGTCTTCATTACTCCAACCATTTTGAATATAATCTATTAAATTTTTATAACCAGCAGACTCAGCAAATTGATTACCTCTAGTAATTACTTGAGATGTTCCTGGTTCCATAGACTTTACAAATTCTATCATGCCTGTTCTAATATTTTCAGTACTAAATCCTTCTTCACCTTTTAGCTCAGAATATAAAGGTTTACCATTCTTAGTTTTTTGTGTAAGTAAAACTCGTCCAAGACCATCCCAGAAAAACTTAGGACTTGTATACGGACCTGTTATAGAATCATATACCGCAGCTATAGCCTCATCTACTTCAAAATCTTTTATATCATCCCCTGCTATTAACCTAGCTGTTATTTGTCTTATAGGTAGTTTTAAAATATCAGCAGCATCAAACTGTGAAGAGTTTGCAAATCGAGTCATGATAGGTCCATTACCTTCTTGAATCATGCCATCCAAGAAAAATTGATTTTGTCCTTTACCCCAACCATCAGGTGCAAGCATATTAAGAACTCTTTTATTTTGATTAGTTATACCATACTCTTCATTATTTTGAGTTGTATAATATCCAATACCTGACGTTACTGTAGCTAACCCTGTTAATCTTTTAAGTCCTCGAATAGCTAAACCTCTTTGAGCCTCTGCACTTAACTCAGGATTATTAAGTTGTTTTATATCATTAATACCATTCTTAATAATATTTTTATGTGTTCGTATTATCTCAGAAGGAAACAAAGCATATGTACCTATAGGTAATTTACTAAGCTGCCTAGCAAAAGGAGATGCTATACTATAAGACGGCATTGTATCCCTAACTATTTCAGATGCTTTTGCAAACAAGTCATCCTCAGAAATTCTTCCATCTCTTATTTCATTTTTATAAATTTTTCTAAGGTCTTGTAATTCAAAACTATGA
>JGI25127J35165_1000142_pt1 | contig 27734 bp, 27 predicted proteins | sample ETNvirenome_2_30_FD_35165 | JGI IMG/M metagenome (IMG submission 35165) | reverse complement strand
CCACTTGGACTCGCTCAAAGATGTTGTTGATATGACCATCGACATTCAACGAGATGGCTCTTATGCCAAAGTGAGGATCTAAATGATGAGTGAAAGCGAAAAAGAAAGTATGATCGACGAGATNAAATCAGAGTTGTATCTNGANAGAAAAGANAAAGGTGTTATGGATGCCCTTCAAGAGAAGGTTGTAAGCCGAAAGCTTTTGGTTTTTTTAACTGCAACAGCCCTTATGTGGTGGTCGGATCTTGACCCTGAAACTTGGGGCATGATTGCTGTCATGTATATTTCTGGACAATCCGTTATCGATGCTGTTAAAGCATGGAAATGGGGCGGCCAATAAATGTGGTGGCTAGCCGCAAAAAAATATATTAAGATAGCGGCAGTGTGGTGCCGTCAACATTGGCGATGGCTAGTGATTGGCGGTATTGCTCTTATTATGTATTACCTTGGACACAAGACTTCTAGAGCGCAGCTTATACAAGCTAAGTTGGCTCTCAAGTCATATGAACAAGAAAAACGTGCTATAGAAAAGGCTTATGAAAAAGAAATTGAAGATGTCAAAAAAGCCCAAGATGTTTACAATAAAGCTATGGCACAACTAAGTCAAGAGTTTTCGTCTAAAACAGATAGCGTTTCTTTGAAAAAAGAAAAGATAATTAGAGACTTAGTAAAGAAAGCCAAGAAGAATCCTGACGAAATTGACAGGATATTAGAAGAAGAGCTTGGTATTAAAAAATTTGATGGAGGATAAATGTTAGGATTAATTATTTTGCTACTGGCTTGCCCTGTAGCCCATGCGGATGAACCAGTATTCATGAATATAAAAAAAGGAGAGAAAGCTTTGTTCGATGGTAGGCTGTTGAATGATGCCGCTATTGCAAAATTTATTGTTGAAAACAAAACCAAAGTAGAGCAATGCAATATTCAGATTGAATATGAAGTTGGTAAAGCAAATGCCAATTCAAAATACAAACATGATCTTTTGACAGCAAGATGCGAAGCTGACGATCAACGTCTTCAAGATATGATAAGCATCCGAGACGATGAGATAAAATTTTTAAGAAAGTCATATGAACCCCCTAAAGACCACTGGTGGCTTGCGGGTGGTTTTGTTGTTGGAGCAGCTTCTGCCATTGGTATTATGTACGCTGTAGCTCCGGGGTTGAGATGAAGAAAGACCCGAATTATGTTGCTAAGGTAGAACAAGCAATTGCTAAGAAATACGGAGAAGCTACAATCCAACATCCCAAAAAAGATTGGACGGATGAGAAAGAAAAAGAATATCTGGCCCAGCAAAAAGAACTACACTACAAAGAGCTTCATGACGAAGATATTGACAAAGTTCAAGTAAATGGAGTTTTTGTTCCCAAAAAACTAATTAAGAAGAACTCTAATCGTTCTTGTCCTGTCTGCAATGTATATTCTTTCAAATCGAATGATGACGTATACATGTCAAAATTTCAATGTTGTGAGAAGTGTTACATCCAGTGGGTCGAGGGTCGAGAAGAACGATGGCTAAAAGGATGGAGACCAAATCAATGAAACTTACCAAAGACATAATTAAGAAATTAATTAAAGAAGAATTTAATGTTGTATTTCAAGAAGACGCAGAGGCAACCAAAGCCGCTCTCGCAAAAGCACCAGATTTAGCAGAGTCAATAGCGCAAGAAGTTTATAAAAAGTGTGAAGATGTTTCGAAGGAATCAAATGGTGCTATTGGTGCAGCCGCCTTGGCTGGAATGGTCGCTGATTTCTTGGCCGGCATGAAGGCTTAGGAGGGTTTATAAATGAGTTCAAGTGTATTAGAAATTATTCAAGGTCTTGCTCAAGCAGCAGCCAATGGCTACGATGGTGCCCATGACGAACGCTATGTTCGCGATGGAGAAGCAAAAAAAGTAGGACTTAAACGTGAAGAGGGTTGCCCCCTCATAGACAAGAGGGTCAATGATGGCTTTATGGTTAAATTTATGGGCAACAAAATGTGTATCCACTATCAAGCCGATATTATGTTGAAGGATATCTACGGTGGTGGATTTGAGAATGAAATGGCCAGAATGATTAATGAGGTCAAGAAGTTTCTCCAAAAAGAATATAAAGTTATAACTGGCAACTCTGTGACGTTAACGAAAGATGGCGATATTTCTATTTTAGCCACATCGGTTTCTAGAGTTCGCAATTTTGTTCAAGCCCATCAGTATTTTAAAATTTCTGGCATCAAAGAAGATCCAGATGCTGGAGGATCTGAGAACAGAACTATCGAAGACTCTTTTAGAAAGTTTTTAGAACTAAACAATAACAATAAGAGACCTTCTAACGACACAAGACCAAAATCTTAATGAGATCATATGGCCTATCAACCGTCAAAACAAGAGATTGTAAAAGAAATTCTGAAGTCTGGCAAAGATCCTGTATACTTCATAAATAATTATTGTCGAATTTCGCACCCCATGAAGGGGCTAATCACGTTTAAAACTTATCCTTATCAAGATGATTTATTAACAGATTTTAATGACTATCGATTTAATATCATACTAAAAGCCCGGCAGCTTGGGATCTCTACGATCACGGCTGCTTATTGTGTTTGGATGATGTTGTTCCATAGAGACAAGAATGTTCTTGTCATGGCAACTAAGTTTGGGACAGCTTCCAACTTAGTTAAGAAAGTTAAGGCAATGATGAAGAATCTGCCACCATGGATTAGGATATCAAATATAAAAGTAGACAATCGTTCTTCTTTTGAATTGCAAAATGGATCGCAAATAAAAGCCACCTCAACCTCCGGAGACGCTGGTCGTTCGGAGGCACTTTCGCTTTTGGTAATTGATGAGGCTGCTCACGTTGAAGGTTTGGATGGTTTGTGGACAGGTTTGTATCCCACACTATCAACAGGTGGTCGATGCATCGCCCTATCAACACCTAACGGGGTTGGAAATTGGTTTCACAAAACATATGTTGATGCTGAGAATATGGAGAATGATTTCCATACAATTAACTTGCCGTGGGACGTACATCCAGAACGAGACCAACAATGGTTTGAAAAAGAGACAAAGAATATGTCTCGAAGACAAATTGCCCAAGAGTTGGAGTGCAATTTCAATACTTCTGGAGATACAGTAATACACCCAGACGATTTGTCATGGCTGCAACAAACAATAAAAGAACCAGCTTATAGAGTGGGACACGATAGAAATTTCTGGATATGGGAGAAATACAATGAAAACTTTTCTTATCTTATGGTTGCTGATGTTGCTCGTGGTGACGGTTCTGATTCGTCAACGTTTCACATAATCAAACTAGAGACAATGCAAATTGTTGGAGAGTATCAAGGTAAACCAAGCTTGGATTTATATTCTAACATATTGTTTCAAGCTGGGAAGGAATATGGCAATTGTTTGTTAGTTGTTGAGAATAACGGTATTGGTATTTCAATATTGGAGAAACTTATTGATCTAGGATATCCTAATTTGTATTATTCTATCAAGGGGTCACATGAGTTTGTTGAGTCTCACATTGGAGAGGCTAACAACAGAGCCCTACCGGGATTCACTACATCAACAAAAACAAGACCTTTGATTGTGGCTAAATTAGAAGAGTTCATACGCAACCGACTAATTAATTTATATTCTAGCCGATTGTTTCATGAGTTAAAGACTTTTATATGGTACAATGGAAAACCTCAAGCTATGAGGTCTTATCACGATGACCTTGTAATGTCTTTAGCTATTGCATGTTGGGTTCGAGACACTGCTCTCCAAACAAACCATAGAGATGTAGAATATAAAAAAGCTATTTTGGGTGGTATGATGATGAAGACAACAAAAATGAGCACCGCAATTGAAGGCATGGACGGATACAAAAAGTCGCTGTCCGAAAAGCATCAAGAGGCTAAACAGCAAGCGATAGACTTTGCATGGATTTTTAAAGGATAAACACAATGGCTAATAAAAAAGAAAACCCATATAATAATGAGTCCGATCTTTTTAGATCGTTGACCCGATTGTTTTCTGGACCAATTGTCAACCGCAGAACCCAAACAGGGAGACAACTGCGACGAAGACATTTAGATATATATTCTAAATGGTTTAAGTCTGCTTCTGGTAAGCAGTTCAAGAAACAAGAATACAACCCCATGAATGTTGTATCAGCAAACATGGTGTCAAATCGTTCCCGATCAGAAAGGTACGTTGATTTCGATCAGATGGAATACACACCAGAGATTGCATCGTCTTTAGATATTTATGCAGATGAGATGACAACACACTCTGACCTACAGCCAATGCTGAAGATAAAGTGCCCAAACGAAGAGATCAAGGCAATTTTAAAATCTTTGTATCATTCGGTTTTGAACGTTGAATATAATTTGTTTGGTTGGTGTCGTACAATGTGCAAGTACGGAGATTTGTTTTTATATCTTGACCTCGACGAACGTCTTGGTATCAAGAATGTAATTGGCTTGCCTCCTCAAGAAATCGAAAGACTTGAAGGTGAAGATCCATCTAATCCAAACTATGTCCAATACCAGTGGAACTCAGCCGGGATGACTTTAGAAAACTGGCAAGTATCTCACATGAGGGTCTTGGGTAATGACAAGAACGCACCATATGGCACTTCCGTACTAGAAGGCGCTCGACGTATATGGAGACAGCTTACACTTCTTGAAGATGCAATGATGGCTTATCGTATTGTCCGCTCACCAGAGCGGCGTGTATTCTACATTGATGTCGGTGCCATTGCTCCTCAAGATGTTGAACAATACATGCAGAAGGTTATGACTCAAATGAAACGCCACTCTGTTGTTGATGAGAAGACCGGAAAGATTGACTTGCGTTATAACCCGCTGTCTATCGAAGAGGATTATTACATTCCCGTGCGAGGACAGTCAAATACGAAAATAGACAATTTGGCCGGAGGTCAATTCACTGGCACTGTCGAGGATGTAAAATATTTAAGAGATAAACTATTTGCCGCTCTCAAAGTCCCTCAGTCGTACCTTACAATGGGAGAAGGTGCAACAGAAGATAAGACAACCCTAGCCCAGAAGGATGTTCGCTTTGCCAGAACAATCCAGAGATTACAGCGGGTCGTCACTACAGAGCTAGAAAAGGTTGGAATTATACACCTTTATACCTTGGGTTATCGAGGAGATGACCTTTTGTCGTTTAAGCTTGGCTTGAACAACCCATCAAAGATATCTGAACTTCAAGAGCTTGAACACTGGAAACAGAAGTTTGACGCAGCAGGTGCTGCCACTGAAGGTTTCTTTTCTCGTCGCTGGATTGCAGAAAATATGCTTGGTTTGTCCGAAGAAGAATTTCTTCGCATGCAGCGTGAAATGTTTTACGATAAGAAGTTTCTGGCTAGTCTTGAGAAGGCATCAGAAGGTGATGCTGGTGGAGAAGCCGGCGGTGACGCCGGAGGTGGCCTTGGAGGACTTGATGACCTTGGTGGTGGTGACGATGCAGGTGGTGACGATGCTGGAGGTCTTGGTGACCTCGGTGGTCTTGGCGGGGATGACAAGCCCGCCGGTGATGATAAGCCTGCCGGTGATGATAAGCCTGCCGGTGATGAGAAAGAATCTCCACTATTGGCCGAGCCACCAGCCAAGCGAGACTATGAAAATAAAAAAGGAGCAACTTCTAAGCGTATGAAAAGCGAAGCGGGAGTTTCTAAGGATGCAATCCGAGCTACCCGAAGAACAATGACTCCCGGATTGTATGGTGATCACGGCATGAATCCGTTGTCTTCTATGTCAAAAAGCTATGTAGCGCCGGGTCCAATGGGAACCATGTTTGAGCAAAAAATCACCAATAACGATTTGTTAGAAGAGAAAAAACTATTTAGTGTTAACACGGAAGTCGACAACCTTTTGAAAAGTTTAAAGGAGAAGAAACAATATGAAGATGAAACACAATAAGAAAAGAAACACCGCTTTTCTTTATGAATCTTTGATCAAAGAATTAACCAAAGCAATTGTGAGAAAAAACCACACCCAAAAAGTCAAGGTCGTGGAGATCATAAAAAAATATTTTAATCACACATCAAGTCTTAAAAAAGACTTAGATTGTTATGTTGTTCTTTTAGAAACCAACACAAACGATAATAATTTAGCACTCCGCTTAATGCAGGAAGTTAAGAGTGATTATAACAATTTGAATAGAAAAGAAATATTCAACCAACAAACGAAACTTATTAAAGAGATTAATGAGTCTTTGTCACCCGAAGCATTTGCTAATTTTATCTCAAATTATAAATCCATAGCTTCTATAGGACAATATCTAAATTCAGATTCTGCTAACGCAAAGTCCAGAATTATATTAGAGTCTAAAGTCTCTAATATGTTAAGAGTTAAGAAAAACCTTGACAAAGATATGAAACATATAGATAACTTAACATATAAGACATTTGTTGACAAATTTAATAAAACTTACGAGAACACTCTGAAGAAGGAGCAGAAAAATTTGTTAACAAATTATATCACTTCTTTTTCTGACAATGGTTTGCAATTGAAGGTTTTCATAAACGAAGAGGTTGGCAGACTTAGGGAATCGTTGTCAAGCAAAGTAAAGATGTTAGGTTCAAATGATAAAAACCACAAGAATTATTCTATGGTTTTGAAAAAGCTAGATTCTTTTTCATCTAAGCAGATCGATGAGAATATGATAAAAACTTTGTTTTATATTCAAGACTTAATCCATGAGGACCCTAACGATGGCAATTAAAGTAAAGATATCCAAACAAGAGGCCGAAGAGGTCAAAAAGATAAAAGTTAAGATTGAGCAACCTGATTTGCGAGTTAAATTAGAACATGAAAACCCAAAAATAACTTTTGAACTAAACGCCAGAAAATCTCTCAACGGTGATATCATGATTTTTGATCATACCGATATTGATATTGTGATATTGAGCGAGAAGAAAAAAATCGTTGCGTTTGCAAAAGACATCATGTCTGATGTTGTCTATGGTGCGGAAAATCGATTGTTTGAGTTTCTCAAAAAGAAAGGCATCGTCGCTTATGATTCGATTCAAGGTGGCAATGTTTATGGTTCGCTTGAAGCTAAAATATTAGACTCTAAAGATCTAGACAGTTTGAAGATGACCTTGTTGAATGTTTCAAAATGGATAGACTCAGAGCGTCCATATTTTGAAGCAATGAATGCGCACGATAAAATGATGGACGATTCTTTACTGGATCCTGACTCTGAAAGTTCCACTGAATTTGGTGAAGTACCACATGAAGAGGAAAAGGGTTCAATCAAACAGCACGGCATCTTTTCTCCATATCTTTATGGTAGATACACATATTAACAAGAGAAAAAAATGGAATTAATTTGGTTTGTACTAGCCTCGTATGGCTTAACACAAATTCTCGTATACGGGAAAATCTTTAATAAACATAGACCAAGCAAAGAAGACTTTATGGGTTGGGGTGAGATATTTCACTGCCCAATGTGTATGGGTTTCTGGGTTGGTCTGTTTTTATTTTTCGTAAATGGTTTTACAGAACTATTTACATTTGACTATAATATTGTCAATGCGATGATATGTGGCTGGGTGTCATCTGCATCTTCTTATGTTCTAAACATGATGTTTGGAGATTCTGGCCTAAATTTAAATTTCGGAGACAAAAATGAAAAACACTTGGACTAAAAAATGGATGCTTCAACCAGTTCGCCACTGTTGTAAGGGCAGTTGACTCAAGCGGGTAGCGCCCGCATTTTTTTATTAGGAAACTAAAGTATGAAAGTTACAAAAGCAAGAATAAAAGAAATAATTTTAGAAGAGCTAAATGAGATGTACGTCACTGATATAGCAGGTTCGGATGAGGATCGAGAAATTGATCGCCACCGTGCTGCCAAGCGAGCCCGTGGAGAATACTCACATCGACACGGAGCACCAAAATATGTAGACACAAGATCTCCAGAAGAGTTTGAATCTAGACAAACCCAAACTTTGGTTCAAGCAACTAAGAATATTTTAGAAATGGCCCCCAACATGTCTTTAGTGGTCGATCAACAAACATATGACATTATGTCTGAAATGGCACCAGAATTGATGGATAGAATATCAGTCAACTCTCCGAGAAGGGGAAGGTAATGTCTAAAAAGCTTTTAACAGAATATTATGAATTATGTCCAGATGGCGCTTGCTTGGATGTGCTAACCGAATCTGAAAAAAGACAAGTCATGGAAGGCGCAATGTATCTTGTCGGACGTGTGCAAACTGCCGACATGAAAAATGGAAATGGCCGGAAATACCCAGAAAAGGTTCTTCGTCGAGAGGTTGAAAACTATCTTAATGTGGTTCGCGACAATCGAGCGTGTGGAGAGCTTGATCATCCGGATGACTCTGTTGTTAATCTTAAGAATGTATCACATATGATCACAGATATGTGGTGGAAAGGCAAAGATGTCATGGGTAAAATTAAAGTACTGGATACTCCTTCCGGACGTATCCTAAAGGATCTTGTGAACTCTGGTGTTAAGATTGGTATATCCTCTAGAGGTCTCGGATCAGTTCGAGAACAAATGGGTGAAACTATAGTTGAGGATGATTTTCAACTTATCTGTTTTGATATAGTTTCTGAGCCATCCACTCCAAATGCGTATATATATCCTAAAACAAAAAACCAACAAGCACAAATATCCATGCGTGAAGTAAAAGAAAATAATATAGACAATTTGTTTAAAAAAATATTGAGGGACTAAAAAATGAGCTATTCAAGCGATAAAAAACATAAATTAATTTTTGAAAATTGGAGGAAGTTTGTATCCGAGGACGCAGACCCTACAAAACAATCAGACGAAGACTTTCCACTGAAGCTGAGCGATGTCGGAAAAAAATATACTTCTGATGACGCTAGAAACATTGCAACTGGCGGATCTGGAAAACTAGACGGAGAGGAGTCCGATGATGTAATCAAGGCTAGTCCTGTGTCTGTTCCGTGTAAAAAGCTAAAACCATCCCAATCTTCTATGAATATTGGAAAAGCTGTTGCGTTCGCAATCGCTGCAATTCTTAAAAACAATCCATTTCCGGAAGGTCCCGGCGGTAATTTGGGCGCCATTATAACCAATGATAATCATATCATGGATGGTCACCACCGATGGATAGCCAGTGGGATGATCAACCCATCTTCAAAAGTCGGCGGCTTTGTTGTGCAATACCCAGCAAAAAAGTTAATTCCTGTTCTCAATGTTTTGACTGTGCATTTTACTAAAAGTGCAAAAGGCAAGAAAGGCGGAGGAAGCTTTAAAGATTTTAATGCCCAAGGTATTCTTAGAGTTTTACAAAAGTATGCTAAAGAAGGTGTTTGGTCTGCGAAGGGTGATCCCGCCATGGTTATAAAAGCTCTAGAGCAATTTTCTGGCCAAAAAGGCGAAGCAGCGATTCGAGCCGCAGCGGAAAAGATGGCTCAAAATGTTAGCCAGTTGACCCTTTCAGTTCCAAGTGGTTTTCCACAGCGTGAAGATATGCCTGTTATAAGTGCGAAAAAAGGACATTTAGCGTTGGCTGTCAAACTTTTGAACTCTGGTATGGTTGACGTGAATCCACCGTTTAAAGGTGGAGCCAAAGATGGGCCCGGGGGAACATCAAGTTTTGCTAAAGGTCGAACCGAAAAAGAAATGGATACTGTAGGGCAAAAAATGATGGATCTCTATCGCGAAGATCAAGACCCCAAAGCCAAAAGAAGGAAAAAATGAACAAAACAGAGTTAAAAAAAATCTTGAAACCTTTGATCAAGCAGTGTATCAAGGAGGTGATTTTCGAAGATGGCACATTATCGAATATCGTATCGGAGGTTGCAAGGGGCCTTGGTTCCACATCTGTGATTACTGAGGTCCGTTCACCTAAAAAACAAAAGATGAGCCTTGAATCGGAATCTGATGCCAAAGCCCGCCTTCAAAGAAAAAAACAAATGCTTGACGCTATCGGTAGAGAATCCTATAACGGTGTTGATTTGTTCGAAGGAACAACACCTGCACCAGCCCCAACCCAACAGGGCCATGGAGCACTATCGGGTGTGGACCCAAGAGATCCCGGGGTTGATATAACAGCTTTACCTTCTTCCGCATGGAAGAAGCTTGCAGGAACATAAAATGAAAAACGGAATTCCAAAAAGAAAAAATAATCTAACAATTTATCCTCGGAGAAATGAAAATCCGGAGAGGATGATAAAAAGGTTTAATAAAAAAGTTAAAAAACTTGGCATTATCGACGAGGTAAAAGATCGTCGACATTACAAAAAACCTTCAGAAGTAAAGCGCCTTGCTAAGAAACGAGCAATCGCTCGTAGAAAAAAGGAAGAGGCAAAAGCTAAGAGAAAGACTAATTAAGTTAGTTTAGGAGTATAACAAATGGCATTAAAAAATCAAGTATCAAATGTTTATTCGGTAGGGATCAACAACGTTGGGTCTTATCAGGTCGCCGGTCGACCATGGGTCAGAACATACGACAGCATTGGAGCAACAACCCAGACTATAACTTTCCCAAAGGTTACAAAAAATATATTGGTTATAAACCAGACTGGTGTTGCCATAAGAGTTCACTTTTGTGACGACGCGGTATCCTCAAATGTGTTCGCCAACAAGCACTACATTCATCTCGATTCTGATGAGGACTCTATTTCAATGAACATCAGGGTAAAAGAGCTTTTCATAACCCCAGAAGCTGGCTCTGCTGGTTACACAATATATGCAGAATTAACAAATATCGACCCAGATAAAATGTATAGCTACAACGTTGCCGACATTGAAGGCATTAGTGATTAGGAGATAAACCATGGCAAAATTCGGATCAGGACAAACTGGCGGCGGTGGTGGTGGATCTGTCGCAGGTTCAGACACACAAATTCAATACAACAACGGCGGTTCTTTTGGCGGCGCAGCCCAGCTAAGCTATGATGATAGCAACCATCGCTTGGGTATAGGCACTGCTACACCGGGAACTGCACTGCAAATTGAGGCTGCTGACGCTTATATTACCCTAAAGAACTCAACTGACGAGAATGGTGACGGCGAAGCCGAGACCAAAATAATCTTTGAAGATCATAGTGACACTGCTCTTGCACAAATTCAAGTTTCTCACGATGGCACAGCAAACGACACCAAGGGTGATATGATTTTCTCGACCCACGATGGAAGCTCTTTAACAGAATGCTTTCGTTTAGATAGCCTTGGTAACGCTCGAATTGGAACAGGTGGGTGGATTGCCAAACTTAAGGTTAAAAACACAACGGCCCAAGATTGCTTGATAGCAGATCAAAACGGTGCAGGCCGAGCCCTATACGTTGATGGCGCCCAGAGTGGCGGCAGTGATACTGTCGGTGCTAACAAGGTTTGCGAGATTCAAGGTGGCGGAAGCTCCCAACAAACACTTTTTGTAAGATCAACAAGAACATCAGCACAGGGACAAACAACCCCCATGGCTCAGTTTATGGCAAATCAAAGCACTTTTCCCACCACGGTGTTGGCCGTTAATAATTCTGGTTCGGGTGATGCTTTTACGGTTACAGACAGTGGCAATGTTGCTTTTGCGGTTAACGCATCAACCGGTGCTGGCTTGCCGCGAGTAGCTATCGGACACGCTTCGGCCTCTGCCCCAATTCATCTCAAGGGAGATGATATTCTTATAGAGTCAGCAACACAACTGAAGCCGACCTTGACTCTGTTAAATAATACACCCGGAACATCTGGCTCTTATGGTGCGACATTGGCGTTTAAACGTATCGCATCGGATAACGCCGGCGAAAATGACTTTAAACAGCTTGGTGTATTAGAATTTTATGGCAATGATTCTGCTAATAATGCAGATGTTTTTGCTTCTGTGATAGTCAAACAACCAGACAAGTCGTTTGGAGAAGAAGCTGGTAGTTTTCACTTTAACGTCATGGCTGGCGGAACTGCTGGAACTGCTGCTCTAGTAGAGGCCTTAGCTGTTACTGGAGATCGTAAGAATCCCGGCACACCAGCAGAGGTTGTAGTAAATGATTTATCAAATGATGTTGATTTTCGTGTCGAGACAGATAACAAGACCAGCGCATTTCAAGTTGATGCTGGGAACGATTCTGTTAATATCGACGCAAAACTTATTGGAACAAGAGCAGCCAGCGCAACCACATTAGCCGATGATGGATCCATTCCTGTAGACACGGTAACAGTAAACATTGACAGTTCTGGTCAAGTGACAGGTGTTCGTTTTGCTTCCGCAGGCACCGCAGGGCAAATTATAATTATTCAAAACACAGGTTCCAACAATATACTTTTCCACACCACACCGGCAACGGCTTTGGTGCGAGGAGTTAGTGTAAACAATTGTAAGATGCTACCCGGAGAGACACACGTTTTGGTTAGCGATGGAACTATGTGGAATTGGATTGGCGGAGGATCCGGCATTAGTGCGGTTTCTGGTAAAGGACTAAGCTCACAGGCTTAAGGAGAATAGGATATGGCAAATAATTTTGGATGGGCATATATTTCTGGATCTAGCGTACTGGGTCCAAACAACGGAGTCATGTATAAGGTCTCTGGCTCATTGATGTCCGGTAGTGCAAAATTTACATATATCCCTGCCTCAAGCACACTTAATTTAACTGGTGGGGTGTTCTTATCTGCTGCCACTGCTGGTGACTTAGGTATAAAAGCCCCCGAGGGGGTTAGGGTTTCTGGCATGATGGGAGTCAATGGCGGCAATAGAAGATTAATCGACTATGCAGAATTGGTCCCAAACAACAGTGTTTCGGAAGTATTTGGCCCTATAACCATAAATGCTAGCGGAAGTTTGACTATTGGCTCATCTTCGCACATCGCCATCAAAGCTTGGCCATATTAAAAATTGGAGTAATTAAATGAGTACTATATCGGTAAATACAGTAAAGCAGTTCAGTGGCACCTCGGTTACAGTTGCTAGTAACCTTAAGGTGTCTGGTTCTACTGAAATGAGTGGAAATGTGATCGTTGGAAACGCTACATCAGACACTATAAAATTCAATTCCGTTGTGAGTTCTAGCGTGGTACCCCACACTCACAATGCGTTTAATCTTGGATCATCCGCAAAAAAATGGGCTAATATTTACGTTCAAACAATGAACATTCAGCAGGTTAACAACCCTTCTGGTTCTGTTGTGCTTTCTGGTTCAGCTACAGGTTCATGTGGGTCTGGAACAGAGGCTATAAAACTAAACGGTGCCACACAAGTTAAAGGCTGCTTATATGTTTCTGGAACAGCAGAAGTCGTTAATGGTTTAACCATTGGTGGGAATTTGGTTGTTAACGGAACAACAACAACTTTTAATTCAACAACGGTAACAGTTGACGATCCGATTATCACTCTTGGAGGTGACACGGCCCCCGGCTCCGATGACAACAAGGATCGTGGTATAGAGTTTAGATATTACACTGGAGGAGCAGCCAAACTAGGTTTCTTTGGATATGATGACAGCAAGGGATTGTTGACTTTCATTCCCGATGCAACAAATTCTTCTGAGGTATTCACGGGCACAGTCGGCTCGCTAGATATAGCTGGAATAAACACAGATGAACACATAAGTCTAGATGCCGGATCAGCAAAAAGTATCTTCTTCCGAGCAGATGGCACAACAGCAATGACTTTGGATGCTGAAAACAAACGACTAGGTATAAATCGATCTCCCTCAACCTATACTTTAGAAGTGGAGGGCCCTGTTTGGATTAATAGTAAAATTTATGCAAACGGCCAAGAGTTGGTTCTGGGAACCAACAACTCGACACCTCAAACTTCCTTAACGGGAACAGATACTCAAATTAATGTCAAGGTTGCAAACCAAATTCAATTCTCGGTCACTGATGGAGCAATCACACCAACAACCGACAATGACCTTTCTCTAGGCTCTGCTACTCATCGATTTGCTAACATTTATACCAACGACCTTCACTTAGCAAATGAACGTGGCGACTGGACAATTATTGAGGAAGAAGAATACCTAAGTATTAGAAATAATAAGTCGGGGAAACTATTTAAGTTTGTATTACAAGAGATTGAATAGTTATGAGCGACACCGGCGCTAGTGTAGGGAAACTTTATAATTCTGGCTCTTCTACGCTAGAAATATCAGGTTCCAATGGTATATATGTGAATGGTAATATTGGGTTTGGTGTTCAGAACCCAAGCGCCAGCGTACATATCTCTGCATCTGCTAACCCTTTAAGAATTGAGGGTCTTGCAGCCGGTACAGCTACGACTTCTAGTTACTTAGCGGTTGACTCTAACAAAAACATAGTTTTGACATCGTCCTCTGGAGGTGCTGGTGCAACTCAAATCGGAGCCCCCGAGGATGGGGATTACACTGATGGTATATTTGCTGACTTTACATCGACAACTGCCATAGGCACAGCAGTCGATAGATTTAATGAACTGTTTTCTGTTCTTGTCCCGAGCCCAGCACCAAACATAAGCTCATTGGATTATAACAATACTGCTGGTATAAGTTTAGAGTTGAGTTTTGATTCTGCCAATGCTGTATCTGGCTATACTGCTCATGCTGCTACATCCGGTTTTTCCCAGTTGTCAATCAACAATACCTATGAGTCTGCAACAAACTCTGGCAACTTTCGCCTTGGAGTCTATAATGGAACTCAAGAAGTAACGGGAACAATAAACTACAATGTTGCTCAAAATCTTGAAGGCTCTAACGTAAACTACCCTGCTGATTCTTTCGGAGACGGAAACAAAGGGGTGATTAGATTATTTGTCAATCACTTAACAACGCCAATTCATTTTTTAAGTTTGAGTGCTTTTACTGGCNCAGGCAGCCCGGGNTCTGGTACTGGNACCTCCCTCAATGGTCAAGGATCCGGTTTTATATCTGTGTCAACCACAGGAAACGCTAGAGATTCAAACAATAAGCAATTCGATTTGTTTCAACATAGAACAGCTAAAGTTGTTATAGACCCATCAAGTCAGAGAAAAGGCTACAATTATGCATTTGTAAAACATGTAATTGGCTCAACCACTCACACTTCTAATTATTTGGAGTGGATCAACGATACAGATGCAAACTCTTTGGCTTTATCTGTGGCTAACCCAAGGGTCTCTTCTATAACCAAAGGAGGCTCGAAGTATATATCTGGTGTGCAATATCACACTGGTGCAACTTTGGTATACAATGCCGAAATCAGTAATTTTTATAAACACACTTATGACAACGCCGCTGCTGTCTCTGTAAATGGAACAAACGTCAATAGTCGCTCCCACGCTGTCCCTACCATTGGAGGTTCAGAGAATTCATCTAAAGTAATACAAATCACCTCTTCTCACAACATAACAGCAACCGAATTATACAACGGTAGCACATTGATAAAAATAGCATCATTGGCCCACCCTTTAAAAACTAACCTGACAGATACTGGCTCGGTATCTTCAACAGGGTTTTTGATTCACAATGTTAGCTCCCCCGCTAATAACAATCTGTCTGAAACCTTTATAGACGAAGATTTTCGTGTCGCTTCCGCAGCGTATCCGAATCAATCAGATATATCTTCTGCTACGTGGAACTCACAACACCACATGACTTCTTCCGGCGCAACTGGTCATACCGATGGTTTGATATTCTTTGATCAAAAGCTATACAGCCCAGTTAATACTAGTTTGCCAAACAATGGAAATTTCTCAACCTTAACCAATGGTCCTGCTGGTAATCCCAACTATTCTGGCATAACAGGGACTAGAACATTTTTAAGAAAGGTGCAAAACACTAGCGGAGCAACCATAAGGGATATTAAGCTAACTTCGCAAAAGAGTGGTACCAAGTTCTCGAATGCATCTCTAGACACAGATGATGTTCATTTTTTTGTAAAGATCCCGGGATCAACCGGATGGATGGATGTTTCGCAAAACTTTGTGTATGGTAGTGTTGCTGATGGTAACGGAGCTTTAATAAACACAGCGACTGACAATTCAAGTACAACTGGTACGGGCAATTCAGTTCACTGTTTAACATTTGGAACGGAATCCGTATCAAACAATCAATACTTAGCAATCAAGATGGAAGCTGATGAAAGCTGGTCTGGATATTTAGATCAGTTAGATTTTCAGCTTGGGGCGTCTGATACCAATAATGTTGCCGCCCCACCAAATTTATCCAACATAGGTCAAAATATTACGGGTGTCTCTGCAAAGCTTTCTTTTGGTGCATCAAACGCAATAACTGGTTATCAAAATGTTAGTGTTGATGTTGGAAGTGGAACAGATGATATCAACGATAATTTTAATGTTTCTGGAAATCGAAGGGGAGTTTTTACTTCCTTTCAAGCTGTAACTGGCACCTTAAACGATAGCGTCTCTGCTCTTTCTAATAGATATGTTGCAGATGCTGTAAACAATGGTGACTCCGGAGCTATACAGTTGTGGATCAATGGTACAAAAAAACACGAAATAGATATAACCTCTTTGTCTTTTGGAACCGGCTCTGTTGGTTCTGGAACTGGTGTTAACAAAAACAACACAACGGGCTCTGGATTTCAAAATATATCCAAGGTCGGCTACGCCACACACTCAGATGGCATACCTGATTACACAAAACCCTATCGAACCATGAAGTATGTCATTCACCCAAATGATAATCGCTTGGGGCACAACTATGCAAAGATACAGCATGTTATAAGCGGCGTCACTTCATCCACAAACCACATCGAGTGGGCCGTGGATACTGACACAGCAGCACTTTCTGCTGCTTCTGTTGCACTTGGCAACTTTGGACACACTAGTTTGTTTTATTCATCTGGGGTCAAATACTTTGCCACCAGACCGACTGCTAGTTACACTTATGCTGCATCCAATGTTTATAAAAACGTATACTCTTCTAATGCTAGCGCAGTTTCGTTTCCCACAACAACAAACTGTTCGGTCACCAATATTGCAATCAACGGTACCGGCGTTACAAATAAATCTGTTTCTGCTGCATCAACCACCTTGGCATCACTAGACGGCGGCACAGCCAATTGTGAACAACAGGTGATTCAAGTTACTGGTACGGTTTTGTTTGACCACTCAACTTCGCTGGTCGGAGATTCTACTTTTACTGGAGGCGGCACACACTCTGTGTCCGTCAACTCATCAATAATTCACCCCCATAAGTCAAATTTAACAACATCAACGCAATCAAAGTCTAACTTTTTGGTATTCAACGGCTCCGCTGGAAGCACGAACGCAAATACTGAAGAGTATTTTAACTTGGAGACTTATAGAATAGTAAGTGGCAGCCATGCAACCCAAGCGGCGGCAACAGGGTCTGCGCAAGTTTGGAATTCACAAACATCCATGAATGATGCTGGTAGCCATGCTTCTCATAGTGATGGCTTGTTGGTGTTTAATGGATTCTTGATTTCTCCGATTAAGGGTGGAAACTCTGGAGATTTCAGAAACGTTGCTGACGGTGGCACACTACAGTCACCACCATCGAATGTCAACTACAGCACAGGTGTTTTGACAAATGCAACAAGAACCTTCTATAGACACTATAGAAACAATACGACTAATGATAGATCTAGCATAACAGTAACGCTTTATGGCTCTGGATCTTTAGTCAATAAGCAAACTTCCTTGGGTAATAATGGAAATTTTTACATGGAAGTAAAGGTGCCGGGCAACACAGCTTATCTTGATGGCGGAAAGGCATATACATCAAACAATAAGGATGTTGACGGCTCTGGTGCACTTGTTGGAGGTTCCTCCCCAACAGTTATAAGCACTAGTGGTACTAGTGTGACCAGCACATTCAATGGAGGAACTCAAAGAGGCACCGTTTCCGTATCAGGCGGAGACGTTGTGGTAATAAAAATATCCGCTCACAAAGACTGGAAAGGATATTTAAGCAGATTAAAGGTTGCTTATAGCTAAGGATTTAAAATGGCAGTTCCCGGAACAGGTAGTACCAATCAAGCAATGTCAATATCGGCCTTCAAGAAGCTGGCCGGTAAAGCAAACACGTCTGCTCTTCGTGAATTCTACGAAGAAACCATACCATCAAATGTCCAGATCACCACAAAGGTTATCTTTGGTGAAGACATACCACAGACAGTTTCAACATCAACTTTGTATGCTCAGTACTCATCCTCGGCAGGACTGTCTCCTGTGGCGGAATTTGTTGAGTTTCATGTTCAATCTATTTCGGGTACCACCTATGATGCAAACACTGGATCTTTTGGCAACGTAGGCTTCGGCGCCGGTGATGAATCGCAATCTTCTGGACCTCACGGATTTGAGCTTCTTTTGACATCTAGTTATCAAACGCTTTCTTCCAATGCTGCAAAAGGAACAGGCTTTTATGTCAATAACCAAGTAGTTCATGCATCCAACGGAGGTCTTCAATTAATATCTCCATCTTTTGGCCCACAATCAGGCAACAACTACGCCCTAGAGTTATACACAGATCACCCGGATCAGGGCGGAAGCAGAATATTCCCCACAGATCCTGTCGATTGGATTGTGGACTATTTCAATGGTATCGTGTTTATACAGGATTTCAAGTCAGATAAGGTTCCAACCTATGCCCGAGGTTTTATATACCTAGGCAAATTTGCCAATACAAAAATAACTGAAGCTGCTAGCGCTGGATCAGTGACTCTTGCCAATGGTGCAGACAATAGAATTGTAACCACTACGTCCACCAGTGGTTTAAATGGCGAATCAAACCTAACGTTTGATGGAACAAAGCTAAGTGTTCAAGGTGGCTTAATTCATAAACGTAGAGCAGTCACCTCAAATACCACCGCAGCTAACGATGATTACTATCTAGGAGTTTCTGCGTCCTCAACGGTTACCATCAATTTGCCCAACGCAAGTACGCTAACAGCCGGCCAAACTTTTGTGATAAAAGATGAAGCTGGTAGTTTAAGTGATTCGGTTGTTATTAATCTTACACCTGCTGGAGGGCAAACTATTGACGGTCAAAGTACATTATCGCTAAATTCCCCATTCGCTGCGGTCAATGTCTACACTGATGGTGCAACAAAATATTTCATTTATTGAATCCAAACGCATTGCATGCGTCTATTTATAGCAAGGGTTTCAAGGCATACCTTGATTCTCTTATTCATATAATAATTTTTTTTGGAGGAAAATATATGGCTTATAAATTTCAATTAGGTGAATTCCGAACGTCCGGCTCTTTAATCGTCGACGAACTGGATGCCGCCGATGGTAACATCAGCAATGTTGGTATTATTAAACTTGATAGTATTACTGCTGATGATGGTGCAACTGATATCGATATCACTCTGGCCAATTCTGCTACTGCTGCGCTGGAGATAAAAGAAGCTGGAGGTACTGAGTACTTAAAGTTTGACACCCAGAACAATCAGATATTTCAATATCAAAATTCTAGACTTGATGGTAGCAAGCAAGTCCAGTTTCGTAGTGCTGACAACCAAGTTGGCTCTCCCGGCGTTGGCCAATTAGAGTTAAAAGCTGGTGGTTCATTGAAGTTCAATGCTAACAGCGGTAATCGTGCTACCATGACTGACTCTTCTTTAGAGCTTGAAGGTATTAAATTAAAGTATAACGCTAACATGGAAGCAGGCAAATTTCTTGTTTCTGATGGAACTGATTTCGAATCAGTTGCTATGAGTGGTGACGTCAATATCGCTTCTAGTGGTGCTGCTACTATTCAAGCTGGTGCTGTTGAACATGGTATGTTGGCTGAAGACATTATCTCTGGTCAATCTGAGTTGGCTCACGCTGACATTCAAGATGCTGATGACTTGATGATTCACGATTCTACTGCTGGCGCTGTTCTTAAAGTTGGTGTTGACAGTCTTCGTGATCACTACTTTGGTGCTGTTTCTGGTGATGCTTCTATCGCTGACGGTGGTGCAGTAACATTGGCTGCTGCCCAAACCAACATTACTTCTTTGTTGGCTACTGATATCAAAATTGGTGAGGACGACCAAACCAAGATCGATTTCGAAACTGCTGACGAAATTCACTTCTATGCTGCTAATGCAGAGCAGGTTTACGTTGCTGATGGTATCTTCGGACCACAAACTGATAGCGATGTTGATTTAGGTTCTACTGGTGTACGCTGGAAGAGTGCTTTTATGGACGCTTTGACAGTAACCAATGATGTTCTAATCTCTGGTGACTTGACTGTTGCTGGTACTACTGTAACTCTTGATGTTGCTACCGTTGGAATCACTGGTTCTTTTACTTTTGAAGGTTCTACTGCTGATGCTGCTGAGCTTACCCTTGGTGTTATTGATCCATCCACTGACCGAGTAGTTAATATTGCCGACTCTGCTGGTACTTTGGTTCCATTTGCTGCTGTTCCTGCTGCTGGTGTACAAATCACCTCAACTCCTGCTGAGTTGAACAAGCTTGACGGTGCCACTTGTATTACTGCTGACCTCAATGTTATTGCTGGCTGTGCTGGTAATGGCTTGACTGTTGCTGACTTAACTAAATTGGCTGGTGTTGATGCTTCTGCTGCTGAAATCAACTTGCTTGATGCTAATGCTGGTTCTTCTGTTGCTGTCGCTGCTGGAGACGGTGTTATCATGTTTGATAATTCTGATGGCAATGCTGGCAAGAAAGTTCTTATGTCTGATCTTAAGACCTTCATCGCTGGTGGTACTAACGTTGCATCAAAGGCAAATGGAAATACTCTTGACAATGGTGTTAACTTTTTCGCTTCGTCGTCTATCGCTAACACTTCTGCAAGCCTTCCAGCTAGCCCTTCTACTGGTGATTCTATCAAGATTAAGGCCCCGCCCAATTGCTCTGGAAGTCGTTTGTTGACTATCAACAAGCAAGGCTCTCACACTATTGACGGTGAAGCTAGCATCCAACTTAAATCACCACACGCTGCTGTTGAGTGTGTTTACGTTGGTTCAAACCTTTGGAAAGTATTCTAATCAAAGATTGGATTACAAATTATATGGTTGGTCTCTTCGGAGACCAGCCTTTTTTTTATTTTCAACTCTATTTATAGTGAGGAAAAATATCATGGCCTATAAACATTCATCTGGTGAACGTAGATTTGACGACATCATAGCAGAAAATGATTCTGATAGTGACACCAAAATTGACTTTGACGAAGATTATATAGCTTTAAAAACAAATGGCAATAATGTGTTGGTTGTTAGCGGATCCAATGTTGGAATCGGTGTGGCAACCCCCGACAGTACATTGCACATAGCTGGCAACATTCATGTGTCAGGCTCTAATCAAGAAGGAATACGAATAGCGAAGGGTGCTAGTGATTACAGACAAATTGTCTTTGAAACAGATGGAGCAGACTCTGCCAACATTCATTTAAGCAATGCCGAGAATCTTGTTATCCAAAATGAAACCAATGGTAAAGATATTCAGTTTTGGACAAACCCTTCCGCAGCGTCTAACGCTCAAAGAATGGTTATCAAAGAAGACGGAAAAGTGGGTATTGCAGCATCCGATCCAATTGCAGAACTTGATGTGGCGGGTAAGATTGCAATAACAGCCGAGATGTCAACCCCAAGTCAACCAGCGGATGGCAAAGGCTACTTATATACAAAAACAGATGGTAAACTATACTGGCGATCATATGACGTATCGGAGACCGATCTAACACAAGGCGGTGGTGGAGGAGGAGGAGGAGGAAACAATCTCTCTACAACATCCCCAAAGACTGGGAACTACACTGCATCAAACTGGGAGTTTGTATTAGTTAATTTGGTTGGTGCATCAAACGATGTCACAATCACTCTCCCAGCAGCATCATCCAATGTTCAAGTTGCTGTTAAAATCTCTAGCTTGGCCATGGGTAAAACAGTGACTGTTGATGGTAATGCCTCCGAGACAATTGATGGCACAACAACAAAAACACTAGATTCAGATTACGAAAGTATTCATCTTATATCAGATGGAAGCGCATGGTGGAGGATAAGTTAATGCCAGTAATGAAAGAAAATTTTAAAATAAACGCACACGACACAACATTTAGTCCAACTGGGCTTTTTAATTTTGTTCCCGGAAGCCTATTGACAGATTCTTCCGGCAACAATAAAACTCTAACAGAACAAGACGCAGCGATTGATGAGGTGGATTTTATTCCCGGTGTTGCAGGTGGCTTATCCCACTTTAGCTATTATCGCAATAGCAATACTGATTTTAAGTATACGGGAGCCATGTCTTTTTGTTGTTTATTTTATACAACAGATGATGCACCCGGTTCCACTTCAGCACAACATTATTTTGTATCTTTTGATGGATCTGGCGCAGTAGGGCCCTCGATGTATGCATTTCAAATTACAAGAATTGGGGGCACATTGCCGTATGAAATTCACTACGTTCATGAAAGTGAACAAGGGACATATCATAGAGTGGGTACAGGCGCAAATATACCGAGGCATTACGAGTGGCATCACTTGGCTTTTACTAGAGATTCAAATGGCACAGGTATAAAAATATATTTAGATGGTGCGGAAATTGCTTCTGGAACAGCTTCAGCAGGGCCGGGATCCGTCGCGGCACAGAATTCTGGATATTTCTCAGTGGGCAATTTATATAATTTTCCTAACACTTTAAATTCAGTCTATACTCAGACATCGTGTGCAATCTACGATGAAGAACTTTCAGCAAACCAAATCAAGTATCTTGCCAGAAAAACGCTCGGATACAATAGAGTGCGATAAATCATCGAGATATACTAAAAAATAAAACTATTTAAATACAAAGGCTAAGCCAATTTTAAATATTAAGGAGAATTATTATGCCAATATTTGCAGGGACCGGTTCCGCAATCAACTTCAACAGCAGTGATGTAACTTTAACACACGGCACAGACCAACTAATTCTTAGCGGAGGTATACTGGTAATCACAGGATCCAACGGAAAGCTTGGTATTCAAAATACAGCCCCAATCGCTGAACTGGACGTTAGTGGAAAAATAGCGATTTCTTCTGAATCATCAACACCCGGAGTCCCTGCTGCTGGAAAAGGATTCTTATACACTAAAGCCGGCGGAAATCTTTATTGGCGATCCGCCGACCTCACAGAGGTCAACCTTTCTGATGTCTCAAGCGGCAATATTCTAAATGATGCCGATGCAGATACAAGAATCAGAACAGAAGCTTCTGCTGACGAAGACAAGATTCGCTTTGATACAGCCGGTTCTGAGCGGATGATCATCACTGAAGTTGGTAGAGTGGGTATTGGAACAAGCGCCCCCGATCAACCTTTGCATGTTCAAACAAACAACAACAACAGTGATCCCTCCGTATTGATCGACAACGATAATGCTGGAGGAACCTGTGGCATTGGCTTCCGAAGCGGAGTGTCCGACAATTATGTAATCGGTGTTGCCAAGACAGGAACAAACTTTAGAATTGCAAACGGCTCCAACCTTTCAACCGCCCCTTCTATAATAGACCTAGCCAGAGACAATGGTGGTCGTGTGGGTATAGGAACAACTGATCCACAAACCAAATTGGACGTAAAAGTTAGAAACGCAGAAGGAAACCTAGCTAGTGTGGACAACCCTACTGTCGCAGTCTTTCAAAGAAACAATGGTCTTGATGAAGCAAATGTAAGCATTATTGGTGCAACCAATGGGGCCTCCGGCCTTAGCTTTGGCGATAAGGATGATGAGGATGTGGGTAAAATTAGTTACGACCACGCTGCCAACAAGATGTCATTCCGTGTGGCTGCTGTCGGTGACCGCATGGTTATTGATTCTTCTGGTAGAGTTGGTATCGCAGTTAACGATCCCGATCAGGAGCTAGAAGTTAGCGGTGCCATTCATATCTCTAAAGAACAAACCGGTGACCCCGCTGCCCCAGCCAACGGCGATGGTGGGATTCTATTTACAAAAGCTGATGGAAAGATATACTGGAGATCTAACGAAGTTGATCCTGCTGTCGATTTGACAACTGGCGCAACTCCAGCGTTAATACAAGACGCTGATTCCGACACGCACATTAAAGTTGAAGCTTCTGCCGATGCTGATACGATTGTTATGACCTCAGCCGGTTCACAGCGTATGATTATTGCCAACAATGGTAACACCAAGTTTGGAACTGGAACACCAACGAATATATTCGAGGTCTATCCAGACTCAGATCAAACTATTGACCTAGGTCGCATGAGAATCCACAGTACAACATCTGATACCATGACACTTGGTCACTTTGATATGGGTAACAATAACGATTATGCCCTTCAACAAGATGGAGCCGGCGGTACAAAGATCAATGCTAAGTCTGGACAAGCTATTACATTCCAATTAAATGGCTCAAATGTTCATTCAATAGATTCAAGCGGTAGGTTTAATATTGGTGGCGGAACAGGTATTGCAAAACTTAGTGTTGCCGGTAAGATTGCCATAACAACAGAGCAGACCGGCTCGCCTGCGCAGCCGGCTGATGGAAATGGTTTCCTGTACACCAAAGCTGGCGGTGCCTTATATTGGCGCTCTTTTGACTACGGCGAAACCAATCTTCTTAACGCCGGTATTGTCTTAGCCGATGGTGACGAGGACACAAAAATTACAGTTGAAAACGCATCAGATGAAGACGTTATTCGCTTCTTTACTGGGAAGACTGGAGCTTCAGAAGTTATGACCTTATCAGGATCATCCTCCACCGCTTACGGTCTTGGTATCGGAACATCTACCCCGGCCGCCCAGCTTCACATCGATCATCACACAGCAGACACAGCCGCCGCCGGAGCAAGCTATCAAATATTTGAGAACGTAAACAACGACCAAATGCACATAGGCTCAAAGTCAGTTAGTGTCAATATTACTGGTGCCGGACCTATTAATGTTGCTGCCTTCTATAAAGCTGGTATGGTTCCCATAGCTATGAAAATTAAAATTGTAACGGTACTTAATACAGGAAACGTTGGTAATATCGGTCGCGCCGGTGACTCTAATATGTTTGGAAACTTTGCTACACAAATCACATCTGCACGATCTGCTGGGTTTACTACGTTCGCCGCCCCAGAAGGAGGGGTGCATGCTTTTACCGCTGATGAAAATCTAACAATTGAAACAAGCACACCTTTGGGAACCGGTGAATTAATGATTACTTTGTTCTATCATAAACTGCTGTAGGGCAGCCTTATAAACAATGATGGCGTTTTATCATAAACCCTACTAATTATAAATGATAAACGTATATCCTTAAGGAGTGATTTGATGTCTTCAATGTTAGAGCAAGCAATTGTTGATGCTGCTGAATTGCGCAAAGCAGCACTTAAAAACGCAGAACAAGCGATTATTGAGAAATATGCACCAGAAATCAAGAATGCAGTTGAAAGTCTTTTAGAATCATCTAGTAAATTAAACGAAGTCGGTCGGCCTGTTCGACATGCCGGTCAATTAGCTAGAGTGACAGTTGAGAATGATGGTGGAAAAATTGGTATTCAATACTTAAATGGTGGAACAACCCACCTTGTTAACGAGGTTGAACTAGAAGAAGCCTCTGAGGACGATGTTTTGCAAGAACAAGAAGCAGAAATGGGCGGAGGTGCTGTTGCAACTCAACCCGCTGGAATGGACATGAATATTCCTATGGGAGCCTCTGGTGGGGAACAAATGTGCCCATGTCCTGATGATGAAGACTCGGTTACATTTGAGTTCGATATGGATGATTTTGTTAACGCCGCAGCAGATGAGCGTGGAGAACCCGCAGAGCCACCTCCTGCACCCGAAGATGCTGGTATGGATACCGGAGCACCCGAAGAAGAAGAGGAAGATCCTCTCGCTGGGCTTTCTCTCCAAGAGCAAAATTTCAAAGAAGTGTTGGATATGCTGCAAGAGATCTCTGATGAAGAAGATAGACTTGAAGAAGAGCTTATGGTAGACATGGCCGGAGAACATAAGAACGGAACCATTGAAACCAATGAAGCTACCTTGGAATACCAACAAGAGATGGAGATGGCAAAACGAGAAGCCGACGAGCACAAAGAAGAAAAAGAAGTGCTTGAAAAGAAAATCGAAGAACTCGACGAAGCCCATCGGAAACTTAAAGTAGAGCACGAACTCTACGAGAACACAATTTATAAATTAAATCAGAAGGTTAAAAGTACCCTTCTGTCAAACGCAAAGTTACTTTACTCTAATCGTGCATTGAGAGATGCCTCCTTGAATGAGCGGCAAAAACAGAAAATTGCCGAAGCCATCACAAAGGCACGAAGCCCGGAAGAAGCGAAAGCTCTTTGGGAGACCCTCAGAACTACAGTGGGATCCGACAGCAATGTCAAAAAAGGTCCACAATCACTTAGTGAGTCAGTTAACCGTAGATCCAACCTATCTTCCATGTTGCCTCGTCGCAACAACACACAATCAATGCAAGAAGATTCATTCTCCCAGAGAATGCGAAAACTTGCAGGCATTAAATAACATTTAAGGAGGTTTTAAATATGTCTATTATTGAAAAATTGACTGAAGGCATTGTGAACCGTGACATGAAAAAAGAAGGGCAAGCTCTTCTTAATAAATGGTCCGCAACTGGTCTTCTTGAAGGTCTTGAAAGCGATCAAATGAAGTCAACTATGGCTCGATTGCTTGAAAACCAAGCTAAGGAACTACTTCGTGAGAGTTCTTCTATGGGTGCTGGCGATGTTCAAGGTTTCGCCGCTGTCGCATTCCCAATCGTTCGACGCGTATTCGCCGGACTTATCGCTAATGATCTTGTTAGCGTTCAACCGATGAGCTTGCCATCTGGCCTCATCTTCTTCCTTGACTTCCAATTCTCTGGAAAAATTGGTAGCGGCTCTACTCAAGCTCGTCGTTTTGGTAACGAAGCTAGTGCTTCCATCTACGGTGGCGATGTTGTCGGTTCTCAAGTAACTGGTGGCGTTAGTCTCGTTGGTGACTCTTTGAAAGAAACTCTTTCTGGTCCTCGACAAGCTGTTGGTTACGCTTATGGTTCTCCAACTGGAAGCGCAAATGCTGCCAACGGAAACATAACGGTTGACCTTATAAAGCTTATCTCTTCTGATATTATAGAAGCAGATAAAAAAGCTATGCTGTTCGACGCTGATTTGATGGCTGAGATTGATGCATCTACCCAACTCAACGTTCTTCGTTTGACTTTGGACTCAACTGCTGTTGGTGCTTTGAAAACTGCTAATGCTGATTTCGAAAATCTTTCTGCTTTCCATATTTCTGGTTCTGCTGTAGAAGCAGCAACCAATGGTGCTACTGGTCTTACTAACGACAACTGCAAAATGGTTCGTCGCCTAACGCAACATCACTCGAATGACACAATGGATGTTTTCTTCTCTGTTTTAAACAGCACTCTGGGTACAGCCCCAACGTTAAATGCTAACACTGTGGTTACATTCCCTGTAGAAGATACTGTTGGAACTTCCGGAGCCCCTGCTGGTGCTTTGGGATCATTCACCATGCCATTGGAAATGAACGAAGAGATCCCAGAGATCGACATCAAGGTAGACAGTGTTGCTATCACCGCTCAAACCAAGAAACTGAAGGCCAAATGGTCACCAGAACTTGGTCAAGATCTTAATGCATACCACAACTTGGATGCTGAAGTTGAGTTGACCTCTATCCTTTCTGAGCAAGTTGCTCTTGAAATCGACAGAGAAATCTTGGCTGATCTTGTGAACGGTGCTACTGCTGGTAAATACTACTGGTCTCGTTCTCCCGGTTTGTTTGTAAACCGTGTAACTGGTGCTGAATTGGGTGCAACTTCTGCTGCTCCTGACTTCACTGGTACTGTTAGTGAATGGTATGAAACTCTTATTGAGACCATCAATGACGT
>JGI25127J35165_1000141_pt1 | contig 28564 bp, 34 predicted proteins | sample ETNvirenome_2_30_FD_35165 | JGI IMG/M metagenome (IMG submission 35165) | reverse complement strand
GAACCTGATGTGTAAGTAAAATCAGTTGAACCGGATACAATATCATCTAATGTGAAGATGTAAGAGTATGGTCTCAAGGCAGTGGATGCTTGAGCCAATGTGGAAGCATCTGTGTTAGCTGCGTCGGCAGTTAACATGTTAAGAACATCTCCAAGACCGGATGCAGGTCGGTTTGAGCCGGCTGCTCTTGAAGTGCGAATACCGAAATTGGTGTCTGTTCTTAATGATGCTCCAGCATCTGTATCTTTGCTAACAAGAGCAATTTGTGGATATATTGGAGTGAATAGAACTCTACCGGGACCGGGGGTATCAGTGCGAGTTGCTTGTTGGAAACCACCTGAGAAGTGTGTAATTGGTGCCCCATAATTACTTGCACCCTTACCAATGGCAATCATACCAACGTTGGCATCGGTGGTGCCAATGTTGCGATCGGTTCCAGTAGTTACATTATCTGTTCCAAAATCGTCTGGACCATACATTGGAGGACCAAAGAAACCAAATGGAATCAGTGCAGGGTTAGAAATTGAGTCATTAACCTCGCAGTAAACGTATTTCGACTGATTTGGATAATCACCATACTCACGAAGTCTGCGGTTTTGCTCATCCCACTCAATATATCTGTCTCCGATCATTTTACCAATGTAATTTGGAGATGCGGGGTTCAAGTTAAGGTTATCGAATCTTTCAATAACTTGAGGTGCCTGATCGGTATCGTTCAGTGCGCGCAAGACAACAGAGAAAGTACCGTACTCGTCAGTGAGCGAAGTAGATTGTCTAATTCTTTCAATTGTGACCTTAACATTCTTGTGTAACCACTCACCATGTCCGCGTCCTTTAAGACGGAATAACTTAGTGGCGCTGTTAATATCAAAGGAGCCAGCATCACCAACATCTTGTGCGATAAACCAACCAGCACAAGCTTCTGAAGAAGCAACTCTCTTAAGGGACGGTCCTTTAGTGGGTGCTGTGGCAGAACCAGAACCGAGAGGCAGCATAATACCAACCAGTCTTGTTGAAACACTAGTTAATTGATCTGTAAGGAACTGTTCATATGATTCACCTAACCAATATACTTCTTCTCCACTACCATCGGTAGAATAATACTGTGATGTATTCGACGAAATCAATGTTGGGTCAGTGTTAACTTGCTTACGGATGAATTTGTTGCTGCTATCGTTAAAGTTAAACTCTAATACTTTGCGACCCGCATAACTAATGGTGCCACCGGGCGATGGACGGGAGGCTTTAGTGCTATCAATTGCGATAGAGAAATTACCATTTGCATCAGAGTTAATGAATGTGTTAATTGCTCCAGTAAAACTATTTTCAAATGCTGTTGCTGGACCTGTTAAACCGCCAGTAAATGCGCCGTCGGAGGCGGCGGAGCCGCCATTAATTTTAACATCCACCAAGTTAGAAGTTATCGCCGTGTTACCTGCGGAGCCACCAGTGGCTTGAGTTAATGTAATTCTAAAATTTCCACTACTGGGTTCAGAAACCGCAGATACAGTGACTTTACCAGCGAGTGTGCTAGCTTCAATTGCAGTTTTTAAATTATCTGCACCATGTTGGGAACCACCACGGGAAAATTGTGTGGCAGATGTCGTTCCAGAGGTACATTCAAATGTTGCGCTTGTTCCGTCGGTTGCAATTATGGTAATTGTGTTAGTGGCAGTAGGCGCATTTTCAAAATCAATTTGCGCCGTGGCGGCTGTGGTAGCTCCGGGGTTTTGACCAAAAGTAGAACCAGAGAGCAGAACAGCACCAGAATCAGCGTAGAAAATAGCACCCAATGCAAAAGAGCCCGTGTTGGAAGCTTGATGATCTGCATCACCGCCGCTGGGTTGTGTCAAGCCGGTCTCGGATGCAAGAGAAGCAGAGGTAGCAACGAAAAGCCCATATGCACCACCACCATCACCAGTTACTGCTGGTCCGGTTGTAGTTTGCCAACCAGCTTTACCGCCGGCAGTAGCGTTAATTGACTGTTGTCCCAAAAGACGAACATAAGTAAGGGGAGTATCATTAGCTTCTAAGTGAGCTTTGGCAGCATAAGTACCATACATTGGCGAACGGCTAACGCCTGTTCTATAAACATCGGATTCAGCACTACCGGGAACGGTATCTCCGAATTGGTTAACAAAGTCGCGATACGATTCGACTCTGGTGGGGGTCATTGCAAGACCTTGCTGACTGCGACCAATAACTACTGGTCCGATCTGTTCTAAGACTCTTGGGCGAAAACTGTTATCAATCTCGTTGATAAAGACACCGGGCGATACAAACTTAAAGTTTTTTACTGACATTTAGCAAATTCCTCTCTTTTGTTATAATATTAAATTATAAGCTAATCAACAGTAAATAGTTATTGCATTTTCAAAAGTCTTTCGATGGAAGAAGAAATTGATTGGTTTCAGGAACTAATTCCCAAAAAAGTCAGGATCACCCGGAAGTGGTACACTTTCTCTAGGAAATGTTACCTCGACCACATTTTCATCGATGCGTACAATTTTGCGATCATCATTTGTGCCTTCACCGATTAAATATCCAAGAACTTTGATTTTAACATCAGAGGTATAATTGCGGGCATCTTCAGCTAAGTTATTGACATTGTTGGAACTTGCAAACGATGAATCAATAAAAGCTTCATAAACATGCCCATTTCGTCGCAGAGTGAAAGCGTTAATTTGACCAGTTCTGGTAATGAACGGCGATATAAGCTCGTTCATTTGTTGTTGATATTCGGACGTAATTTTAATTGCGTATTCAGCTTCAATGTAAACTGGAATTGGGATCGATAATGTTTGGATAACGATTTTTTTGTTGATTCTTGGGAAATTTGGTTGTCTGCTGGTGCCGGTATTGGTTCTTGTTCCTGAAGCCACCGCAAAGTTTCTTGTCTTATCCTGAACTATGCGGCGAGCCAAAGTAAGTCGGCCGGCACGACCATTATGTCTATCTGAGTAGATGTGCGCTTGATATGAACCTTTTCTATTTGGATCTTTTGTGATTCCTGTACGTTCAATACTAATCAAAGGTAGTGTGAGGGTGCCGCTATCATCTCTTAATTCTTTCTCATTTTTGATTTGGAACGCTCTCTCTGGTGTTTGCCAAAGCACCGGTACCTGCTTGCGACCCTCATTAGTGTTGGAATAAAGATTCAAATCGTTTTTGAGCCATGAAGTGATTGCATAATCAATATCTTCAATCGTTGACTCAAGCATGCCAATCTCACGTAACGATATCGAGCCACTGTTTGGTAACTCTGGCAGCATTGCAAAATCGAAGTTATCAGGTAGCATCAAAAAGTCCCTTTCTTGCGCGCTTAGCAGTCGCAATAATCTCGAAGGTCTGGTCTACCTGACCAAACAACTTGCGAGGGCTGGAGAGCTTTGTAAGCTCATAGTATTTATCACCGTATAAAATAAAGTCGCCTTCTCTCACAAACAGATTTTGATCTTCGTTGAGTCTTCTCTTGTGAAACTTGACTGTAATCGCAGAATCTTTATCAATACCGAAACCTTCCATATATGACGTAGATTCTTGGTCAAACTCTATCATAACATAAACTCTGACTGGAGACAAGAAAGTTTTTTCTACAGCCTCGCCATATAAGTCATGGAAGTCTGTTCTCTCTAGATCGATGGAATAATACAGAATAGCCTGACCAATGACGTTTTCAATAAGTTCATCATTGACTTGCTTTACAAGATCTCTTTCTTTCTTGCCTAAGAACAGCGGGGGTGGCGGCTGTTCAGGTCTGTCCCATTCATCTGCCATTTAATTATCCTACAAATATTCCAAGCGGTGAGAATGCAAATGTTTTTGCAGTTGCATCAGCTTTCTCATTAGAAGTCTTAAGAAGTTCTTGGTATTCAACTTCTTTGAGCATTTCAGTTAACTTATCTTTCAGCGCTTGTTGCTCATCTTTTGCTTGAGACAATAACTCTGAATGATTTAGCGTAACATTATCACCGGGAATTGGTATTGTTGTAAACTTACCGCGAATCTGACCCAGCATCTCTTTACAAAGCGCTAATGCATACTTACGAATCCATTGCTTGCCCATTGAGTTAATATTAATAAATGGTATGTTCTCGTATGGAAGTGTGTTCATGTTATTGACGCCCAGCGTTCCATCGTCATAACCGGCCGTATCATCAGTGGAATCTTGCTTAACATAGAAGTTAAACCACAGTCTGTCCAAACCCCCACCAAATGATTGAGGCGTTGGGAACAATCTAAGTCTATTGTTCTTAATCTCATAAGAGAAGTGCGAAGTGCGTGTAAAGATAGAGTCTTCATACATAATAGCTTGCATTTTGTTTTGCCACGTTGGAACAAGCTCGAATGTTGAATCATCGGCAAACTGACCGTAAGTCGAGTAATTACCGACAACATTGATTCCGCCATAGTAGCCATAGAATCTCCACATTGCTCTAGGAGTCTTATAGTATACTTTAGTTATAAAGATTCTCTTTCCATCAATAGAACCATTAAATTCAGAACTACCAGAAGTGCTGGCATCATTAATTATATATTGAAGATCATAATCTTGTTGGCCAGCGTTAGGTCTAAATGATCCTGAATAGATTCTATGCGTACCACCAACACCTGCTTGTGTTGATAATCCATCTCCAACTCTTTGTGCATAAGTTGCTTGAAATCTGGGAACTCTCAAGTTTGAGCCTGTTGGTCTTACTGTCCCAATAAGTTCGCCTTTGTGGTTAAATGTACCGGTAACATTGCCTATAGAATCACCAAGAGCGTTTTTGGTCTGGTGTAAGTTGATAATGTAGGAATATTCTAAAACAGCCTCTTCATATGCAGCATACACGTTTGATGGTGTAAGTTCAATATCTACTACATCGCCACCAAGCTTTTTATATACGTATGCAACCTGTGCTGCAGCGCCTGATACGAAGTCCACAGAGCCCGTGTACATGCCAAAAGGTACTGCGGCTGCAACATCATCGGTAGAGCCTGTAGATGTCAATATAACCGCGTTTACGGTTGATTTAGGTTGAATGTTGGTTGGCATTAATAGTCCCTCTATTATTTAAATAGTAGAGCCCTAAACAAAACCCCCTGTGAAAACAGGGGGCTTTTTGGTAAGGAGCTAAAAATTAACTTTTAGAGGTTGTTTTTTTAGTGCTAGACTTTCGACTAGCGGTTTTTTTAGTTTTAGTTGTTTTTGTTTTAGCTTTGGTTTTAGCAAGTTTCACAGGTACAGGGACGGGGGCAGGCTCAACTGCCTCTGCTACTGGTTCTGCTTGAACTTCTTCAACAACAGGGGCTTCCTCTACTACAGGAGCAGCTTCAACCACTGGTGCTGGTTCAGGAGCGACCTCTGGTGATCCCAGAAGCCGTGCCCTTCTTGCTAATACTCTAGCTCTTTTTGCTTTACGACCCATTAATTACCTCAAGAAGCAGCGAATGCGGTTGTAACTGTGCCCTTGTGAGCAATATTTGCTTGCACATGCCAGTTGGTACCATCGCAATAAATTTCAACGGTTGAACCGGCAAAAACACCGTTACTGCTAGAGGCTGAAGATGTCACCTTAAATACCAAGTGGCTCGCAACTGTAGAGTGGACTAAGACAGTATCTGTGCCACCACCAGTCTTTTCAACTGTTGCCAAACCTTCCATCTTACCATTTGGCGAAACAATCCTGAGAAGTGTAGCGTGGTTTTCAATTGTAGCGCTAACAATAAACTTGAAATAAGCACCTTCTTTAAGTGCTGGTAAAGTCACAGCAGTATTGGCAGTGCCTAATAAATAAACCTCACCCGACTCCGCGCTTTCGATTGTTTTATCAGCGGTAATAGTTTCGATTCTCATGAGCGATGCATTTCTTGACGCTCTTCCTACTTTAGCCATATTATTTATCTCCTTAAATATGATTAATTAAATTCGATGTATACCATCGTTAATTCAATAGTAAATAGTCTTATCTTCCAGTAAAGTCATCTTGTGGTACAAAAAACCAAAATCTGAAAAAATTACTGGAGAAATTTTTAAGCACATGTACATTTTTAGTATTTTTGTCTCAAAAAGAAAACCCCCAACCACAAGGGAAGGGGGCATCTTTTCAATGACCGTTTAGGTTAAATCAGGAACCCGATTCACCCAAGAGGCCGCGACAGATAACAAGACCGTACATATCTGGACGAACCATCTTCTTGGCGTAACGAGTCATGACACCCTTACGCGGCACGAAGTCTTCTGGTCCGAAGATCGTAGGAGTTGTTTGCAGTGGCACGTATGGAGCGTACACGTAACCGCTTTCAAGGAAAGAGTTACCGCGACGGCCAATAAGGAGCACGTTGCGAAGGAAGTATGGGTCAACAATGACATCAAACTTCTTGCTAAGCGAACCAACTTGAACTGCACCGATAGAGCCGCTTTCTTGGTCGTGAGTGACAGAAGCACGGAATCCAGCAGTGAACTCAAGGATGTTAGCAACTTCAGGCGAACAAACGACGAAGTTAGCACCACCACGGAGAGTCTTACGGTGAATTTGAGCGGAAACATCGTTAATGGTTTCAACAAGTGTTTCGTACCACTCACTAACGGTACCGGTGAAGTCAGGGGCAGCCGAAGTTGCACCAAGCTCTGCACCAGTCTCGCGATTCACGAAGAGACCGGGGGAACGCGACCAGTAGTAGGTTGCAGCAGTAGCACCATTCACAAGGTCAGCAAGGATTTCACGATCGATTTCGAGAGCAACTTGCTCCGAAAGGATGCTGGTTAACTCAACTTCTGCATCAAGGTTGTGGTAAGCGTTAAGGTCTTGACCTAACTCTGGGGACCACTTAGCCTTGAGCTTCTTAGTTTGAGCAGTAACAGCGATCGAGTCAACCTTGATGTCGATCTCAGGAATAGCACCAACTGCTTCCAGTGGGAAGAGATCACCAACAACAGCACCGGGAGCACCCGAAACAGCATCGATTTGATCCTTAACTGGATAAGTGACATCTGCACCAGCAAGTGCGACATCAAGGTTTTCAGGACCGGACGCTGCACAATCACCACCAGTAGCAGAGAAGACAAATCGGATAGCTTCTCCAGTGGTCATGGCGTCTGCTGCAGCAACTTTGCGAGTCAAGCGACGAATTTGAGTAATAGTGGGAGTACCAGTAACACCACCAACATCGGCAGCAGCTAAGTTAGCAATCTGGAATGCTGAAAGGTTATCAAAGTCTGGATCGCCATCATCGCTCTTAAGATCAGTCTTGGTTACATCAATAACAATCACACCCAGTGAGCTATCAGTTAATGCGAGCAAGTCAGCATCGTATTGAACGCGCTTAGCATCAGTCTCAGAAACGCTGCCATTCAGAAGAAAGACGCGCGTCTTTGTATTTGCAGAAGCGGGTATATCGGAAGCGGTACCGCCGGAGCTGTTAGAACCACTTGGAGATGCATAAGCATAACCAGTTCCACCATCACGAATTGGACCCGAACCAGCAGCACCCAAAGTAGCAGCATCAACAAGGTTAACACCACCAGTCACTTGGCTACCAACTCGATCGGTACCGTAAATCGAATCATCCGAATCATTACCCATACGAGGGAAAGTACCACCAGCAGCCTTGTCTCCAGAGTTAGGCGAGAACCTAAAATCAAGGAAGAAAATGAGACCGGATGGTAAGCTCATTGGTTGGACAGAAACAAGATCGTTTGCGATCAAGCCTGCAAAAACGCGACGAACGATGGGGAATGCAACGGCTGCGAAGCCCTCAACATCACCAGCGGCAAGAGTACTTGCTTCGCGGAGGAGTTCCTTTGCTTGGTTTTCAAGCAAGCGTGCCATCGAGTTTCTTTGTTGTTCTCCATTGAGACCTTCAAGAAGCCCTGTCTTCTCCCATTTGTTGAGAAGAGCGGAACCTTCAGCACGCATATCACGATTGACAACACCTTCTGTCAATCTTTCGATAATACTAGACATAATTAAATCACCTCCTTTTTTTTATAATTTATTGTTTATTTAATTCCAGCTAGTCTTTTCATCCGATCTTGGAAGGGATCGGACGACGTGGACTCTTCACGAGTCGCACGGATAACAGTAGAACGACGACTAATTGCTTCGCTCAGTGATTGTGGGCTGCTCTTAGGCTTAGCCTCCACTGTGCTTTGAAGCGTATCATAGATTGTCTTCGCCTCTGTTACAGAACCAGCATCAGAAATTGCTTCGACAATTTTATCTTTTTGTCGCTCATTCAGCGAGGTATTTCTTAATACACGGTTCGTGTAAAGCAGTCTAGCATTAGAAAGGTTCGTGTCTTGAAGACCTTCTTTCAATTCGCTAATTGCTGCTTCGTATTTTGAAAGCTTTTCTGTAAGTTGGTTATTCTCAAATACCAACTCTTCTTGGGCTTTCTTTAAATCTTTCATTTCTTCTTCTACATCTGTAGAACGGCGATGAGCCATTTCTTTTTCCATCTGATAAACTTTGTCTTCTTCGCGGCGACCTGCCCATCCGGCAAGGTCAGCACCCATATCAACGGTAAGTTTTTCCATAATCTTGTTGAAGAGTTTGTCTTTATCTATATCTTCAGACATTGCACCCATGATTCCGTCTAAAGCAGAATCGTCAGGGGCTTCAGCAGCCGTGTCTTCGGACATTCTTCCGGCTTGTTTTTGCGCCTTCGCTAGTTGCTGCTTAACAGTAAACATCATCTTCATCATAGAATTAGCTTTAGCTGGATCACTTCCGGCCAATGCTTTCATTTCTTGCTCCATCTTTGCAAGTTTATTTTTATAAAAGTTTACTAATTTCTGAGGATCCAAGCCGGGTTCCCCGACTGCGGCGCCATCGGTTGACATGCCTTTTGCTTTCATTGCGGCGGCGATGGCTGGCGAAAGTGCTTCATCAACCTCGTCTTCGTCGTCATCTTCAGACAAAACGTCAGCAAGCTCTTCTTCAGTTAATTCAATTTCTTCGTCTTCTTCAATAGAATCTGCAAGTTCTTGCAAGCTTTCTTGTAAGGCACTTAAGTCAATTGTTAATTCAGTAGAAGAACCCTCACCAGAGAAATCATCTAAGTTTTCCCCTTCCATGTCGGATAAGTCATCAGTTGCTGCAAGGGGGATTTCTTCGTCAGTGATGCCATTGGCTTCATCTTCACCAGTAACAGGGGCTTGCTCTTCTGCGGCCGCGGCTAAAGGATCTGCTCCCAATCCTGCGTCAGCACCTAAGTCGGCACCTGCTTCGGGAGTGGCTTCATCGCCACCAAGACCAAGACCTAAGTCATCTTCTTGCTCTAAAAGTTTTTCTAAAGTCTCTTTAACTTCACTAGAATACTTTTCAATAACGATCGTTTCAGCGTTTTTAAGTGCTGATTCACGCAACGCCTTAGCATCGACGATGGCTTCTTTTAATAAACTTGACATTAATAGTGCTCCTAATATGAGAAATGTTCAAAATAAATAGTGCTTTTATGTGTGAAACACCATTTTTACATTATACTAGAGTCTAAAATTTATTTAAGGAATAAGCTGGTCGAACTCCCAGACACATGTTACGATGCAATCACCGGGTGAGCCCTGTGGCCAATTTAAGTTTTTTAAGCCAATAAGGTCTCCGGCATTATAGTGTAGAGAACCTGAAGCAGTAAATGTAGTTGTTGCATTATCAGTAGCTGGAAAAGTTGCTGTCAGTGTCTCAACAACAACAGCGGAGCCTCCACCAATTGTTTGAACTCCTGTTCCTGCTTTACGTAATTCAATACTAAAACTACCATTCTGTTGATTTTGAACTCTGTAAAGTAATTTTACTAATCTTCCATCGTGAGGAGCAACCATATTATGTACTTCATTAGCAGTTCCAGTTTCGTTAACAGTGACGAATGGAATAAAAGTGTTATTACCCGCACCACCAAAGTGATGGTGTGTGTAGTATAATTGTTTTCCTCTAATTTCTCCAAGAGTTGTTAAAGAGCCAGTTACGAATGTGCTACCTGAGAGTGATGTTGAACCAGTAACTGAAAGTGCGTGTGTTGGAGCAGAGGTATTGACACCAACTCTATTGGCGTTACCATCAACATAAAGCATATGTGTGTTGGTATTACTTTCAACTCTAAAATCAATAAGTGAATCAGAACTTTCATTAACAACAACTTCTGGTACAGCGCCATTAATTCTTAAGCCTTCTTTCATAGAACCAGCATCATTAGTTTTGAAAACGATATGCTTATTAGTGGTGTTGTTTTGGATCACAAAGTTATCAGAACTGTTAACTCCTAATAGAGCTAAACCGGTACCAGCACTGTTACTAAAGAACATGCTTGGTATGTGGTTTCTAACTTGCACATTGCCTGATAAGAATAAAAACTTTGACGTGCTATCAAATGTTAAATCAGCTTCAGCATTCACTGTACTGGAATCAACTGAGGTAAGAATTCTATTGTTAGAAGCATTTGTATATGAAGAGATAGCTGCAGCACCGACAGCAACACCATCTGCAAAAAATGCAGATGCTGATATGGCTGCTGAACTTGAAATGGGAACTGATGAAGTAATCGCTGAACCAGATACGATAAATCTTTGTATACCATTGGTTTTGAGTGCTACTAAATCTGTTTCAAAATCTATTTGAGTATCTTCGGCGTCACCCTCGAATTTTACATCACCGTGGGTTTGTGGTCCTTTTGAACTATTATATGCCATTTATATTTATCTCCGTTTATTAGCCTATCTTGTTAATTACGTGCCAAGTGTTGCCATCAGATTGAAGCATCCTTGTGGAGTAATTAGATTTTAAAATTACAGAATCACTTAAATCAATTTTAGATTCTTCGCATGTAATTTCGACAGGCTGTGAATTTAACTTATATCTATCAGAATTTACTTTTTTAATAATCAAAACTCTCCCTCTACTATTACAAGGTGGAGGTAGCATTACAGTAATTTTATTTTTATGTGTATCACAAATTAATGTGTAGTCAGATTCAGATACAGTGTGTGCGGGTTCAGTAATGTTTCTAATGCTATTATAAACAGAACCCTCGCAAACTAATTTGTTGCTAGCTATGACGTTTTGTCCGTTAATTTTACCTTCAACTTTTAAAGTATTTTCTGCTGAATCATACTTGAGATTTGAACAAGAATCAAATTCTGAGGAGCCTTTAAACTGAATATCGCCAATAGTTCCAGCAGCATGTGGAACTTTAAGTTTTAAGTATCCATCGTAAATGTTTTTGAGGGTAGTGCTTTTAACTGAACCAGCAGATACGTCAGTTAATAAAAGTAAATCATCATCACTAGCGTTTTGTCCTCTGTCATTAATTTTGCCAACTTGACTTATATCGATTGTAAGCTTGTTTGATTTTAGTGCAAGACCGCAGCTTTTTTCAAGCTGCAAACTAACACCGTCTTCATCGACTGAAATACCTGCTGCTGCTTTAACTTGTAAATCTCCTCTTACATTATGCAAGCCGTTTGAAAGCTGTAAATCATAAGCACCGATAAGACCATCAAATTTATCTGTGGGAATATCAAACATCTTTGCGGCCGAGCCGGCAACTACATTTGCGTTAACGGTTTTGACATTTAATTTACCTTCAACATAAGTCAGGTCGTAACTTGTTTTAGCATCACCATCGGCATCATAAATTAAAATACCATTTTTTGTTTTTCCTGCAACACTACGCACACCAACATCTTTTAAGGTAGCGCAGGGACTCTGTGCATCAGTATCCCAAAACACACTTGCGCTAACAGTATTTTTGAACACCTTTACTCCGCCAATCTCCTGATCAGCGTGTTGATCAACAGAGCCATCGACTGTGCCCTTAAGAATATTATATGCCATTTAAAATCCTCTCATCCATAAATAGATTGATTAAGTGTTTTGTCTTGTATAATGTATGCACCAAAATTACTGAAGTGTTCTGGAAAATAAATCATTTCATATTTTTCAACTATTTCCTTAACTATAATTTTCATTCTATGTGAGTTGCCAGTTATAATTTTCAGAGGTGTTTCATTTTTCAATATAAACTCTTCAACTAAACTTGAAGCTTCGCGGTGTGTTATTCCATGCAAATCTAATACATTCATATACTTAAGTAGTATAAAAAAAAGGATGCCTCCCGTAAAGGAGACATCCAAGTATCCAACTGACGTTGGAAATTTGATTACACGATACCCCAGCTACCTGTAACAAGGTAAACCAAGCTAACTGCAGCGTGTGGCGATTCAAGGAGAATCGCTGTTTCGCCATCGATAGTTTGAGAGTTGTGTGCAGTAGAGACTGTAACATCACCAGTTTGACCGCGCTTGATAACAACAAGGTCACCAGTACTTGGGTTGTTCGGAAGTGTGAAACTACCACCAGCAGAGCCAGTAGTGAAGTTGTAACCTTCAGAAAGTGCAGTACCAGAAGACATTTGTGTACTTGTACCAGCTTGTGTCGAAAGAACACCGTTGGAGGCCGCGAGACCAGCACCAGCCATTGCTGCAACAAGATCAGCAATACTTTCTTTCTTAGTGGCGTTAGAATCATTAGCATCAATGATAGCAATGCTATCGGCAGCAACAGCGACATCAGCAGCAGAAAGATCATTAAGATCAACTTTAATGTCGTTAGCCTGCACTCCGATACCACCGTTAGTAGCGTTAGCAACACTAATCACGGCTGCGGATGCACCAAGACCAGCACCTGCGAAGAGAGCTGCAAGGTCATCAACAGTTTCCTTGTGAGTACCATCGTCGGTAACATCTTGGAAAGCCAAGAAGTCGCCAGAAGCAATGACTTCTGCAGTCAACTCGCTAAGATCAACGTCGAGGTTACCAGAACCATCTTGTGCGAGACCATAGCCAGCAACTGCTGGAGCAAGTTTTGCACCGGTAACACCGTCATCTTTAAGACGCAGCGAAGCGAGACCAGCAGCCTCAATTGTGCTTTCATCTGCAACAACGTGAATTTTAGAAATTGAATCTGCACCACCAACAAAGTCTAATGCATCACCGGTAATAGAACCAGTAATCGAAACCTTGTCAGAAGCAATATGAACAGCACCAGAAACCGCAACCGAGAGAGTTGAGTTGGAACGGCTAAGACCCGAACCATCTAACAACGCTGCAAGGTCAGCAGTAGAGCCTTTCGATGCAGCACCAGTAGCGCCACCATCAAGGAAGATTAAGTGGTCACCGTTAGCAATAGTAGCTGCGGCAGCTTCGGTAAGGTCAACATCAACTTGATCGGCTTGAACATCAATAAGAGAACCAGCGCCAACTTGAAGGTTACCAGAACCATCTTGAGTTAAACCGCCCGCAGCGACTGCTGGAGCAAGTTTAGCACCTGTGACACCATCATCTTTAAGACGAATTGAAGAACGACCAGCAGCTTCAATTGTGCTTTCATCAGCAACAACATGAATTGCGGAAATCGAGTCAGCTCCGCCAGCAAAGTCTAACGCATCACCGGTAATAGAGCCAGTAATCGAGACTTTATCAGAAGCGATGTGGACAGCACCAGAGACTGCGACAGAAAGAGTCGAGTTAGAGCGACTAAGACCAGAACCGTCTAACAATGCGGCAAGGTCAGCAGTTGAACCCTTAGATGCGGCGCCAGTAGCACCACCATCAAGGAAGATTAAGTGGTCGCCGTTAGCAATAGTAGCTGCGGCAGCCTCAGTGAGATCTACATCAACTTGGTCAGCTTGGACATCAATAAGTGAACCAGCACCAACTGCGAGTGCGTTACCGCCAGCACCAGTAAGACCAGCACCAGCTACAGAAGTAGCAAGCTTAGCTTCGGTAATACCAGCATCTTTAACGCGCAAGGCGTCAGAATCGGTTTCAATTGTAGAATCATCAACTTGTACAGCAAGTTGATTAGAAGAAGCGGCGAGACCATCACCAGCGATGTCAGCAGCGAATGCGCCAACAGTCTCTCTCTTCATTAATCCGTCAGTAGCGTCAAAATAGAAAAGTGAGTCAGCAGCGACATCGACTGCAGCTTGTGCGACACCAAGAAGTGAAACAGTACCACCTGCAGAAAAGTTACTCGAACCAGAAATAACACCATTGTCTTCGACTTTAGCTTGAGTATTACCAGCTATGTCTTTGACAACTATGTCACCTTCTTGATCCAAGTTACCGGACAGGATTGCCTGTCCAAATTGGAATTTATAAGCCATATTTAAAAACCCTCCATTAAAATGTTTTTATACATAAAAGCTTTGAGCAGATGCACCAATCCAGATTTGATCCAGATTACTAACCTGCTCACCTATAAATAGTGCGTACTGGGCGGTATAATTTTATGTAATGAAGAATTTATTAGTCCCATTACAATAAAGCTGTATAGATGCAAAAGGTGATTCCAAAATTACTGAATTTTGACCATCGATAGTTTGTGAGCCAGAGGCAGCGATTGTTACATTATTGTTATTGGCCGTCCCAGCTTCATCCTTTACAACATAAGTCTGCCCACTTAATAAATTGGCTGCATCGGGTAATCGTATTGATAGCACACCATTAGTGGTGTCAGTGCCAATATAGTAATCTGTGGTTGAGGCTGTGATTGTAGTGCTTATACTTCTTCTGTTAAATTTAAGTCCACCACCAATTTGCAATACATTATTTTGAAATTTAAGGTTTGCTGAGCCAGTAATATCACCATCTACTCCATCGTGAAACTGAAGAGAAAACGCGGGTCCAGCAGCGTTAATATTATCAAAATTAATATTAGTTAGATTACTACCGTCGCCATAAAATGCAGAAGCAGAAATATTGATACTAGCACTTAAATTACCAATAACATCTAAAGTAGTGCCATCAAACTTTAAATTACTTTCACATGTTAGCGTGTTTGCATCACCGCCAACATTAGTTATAATAGAGTTATTTGTGGCGTTTGATACACGCGGAACGTTGATAACTTCTGCTGCATCGGACGTGCTCAGATTACCGGACATTATAGAGCCGGTCGGGAACGTTAAATGTGTTGTTAATAGATCTGGTAGAAAGACTGTGCCAGATAAATTGTTATACGCCATTTGTTAGTCTCCCTTAATAATTAGAAGACAAACCAGTTGGCTCCATTAGAATATAAACTAATCGCAGGATTTGATCCTGTAAGAACATAATTTGTTGCGCCATCAATTGTATACGTACCAGCGGACGAGGCGCTTAATCTGATGTCTGTTCCATTAAGGTGCCCAACTTCATCTTTAACTAATAAGATTGCTCCAGTGCCATATGTTGATGGAGCAGGAATTTCTATCTTAACGCTACCAGTGGCGCGGACACCAATAATATAACTGGGTGTGCTAGCTGTATGAATCGCTGTCAGACTACTTGTTGGTAAAACAGTTTCATACATTACATTTAAGCCGCGTACATGAGTTTTTTGACTTATTGCACTTGAGCTTAAAACATTGACGCCCGCAGCATTTTTGACAATTAGACTACCGATTCTTGAGTGTGTATCGTCGTTGGAGTTACCGAAAAATGTAGAACCGGTTGTATCGATGATTGTGATGTTTTCATATTGAAAAACGCTAGCGCTAACAGCACCAGTAACAACTAAGTTTCCTGACAACACAAGAGTGCTTGGAGTGTGTCCACCACCTTCGGATCCGGTATAATATAAAAGCTTTGATGAGCCACTAGGTGCGTTTGCGCCTGTAAGAAATAACACAGAGTTAACAGGACCGGGAATAGTTAACCCAGCGCTGCTACTACAATCAATATATGCCCACCCAAAACTTGACACTAGAAAACTCCTTAGAACGTGCTACACGCTGCTCGAATAGTAGATGGTATATCAGCAGCATCACCAGATTCGACATAAAATGCAACCCTATCAACTCCTGCAATTTCAAAAATGTATTCTCGAACTGCGCCGCCAGTTCCGGCTGCTGCAGTTGCTTTTGTAAAGGTAGCGTTACCTAAAGGCAACATAAGGGGCGCCCATTCACCAAAGGCATAATTAAAACCATAAATTGCAACACTCTTATTGCTTGAAGCATCTTTTACCAATACGTGAAGATATCTTTGGTTTTCAGTGGCATAGCCATTTTGACCAAGTGTTGTAGAGGTTAAATCAGCGGAGAGCGCGGATGCACCAGCAACAGTTGTAGCTGCTTGTTTTGCAGGAGGAACTTGTTCTTCTATGTGCTTTGGTCTTCTTGTGCGTCCCCAGCTTGTTGCTTTATAAACTGACATTGTTTCTTCCTCGTTTAATATTGTTATAGTAAATAGTCATAATAAATATTCTTTAAAATGTGGTAAAAGCAGCGCGAGTTGATTGATCAGGTGCATCCGATGCGGCTGAAAAGAAGCCCACGCGATCAACACCTGAAACATCAATGATGTGAAGTTGTCCTTGACCGCCAGTTGTTCCAGTGCCACAAATAACTTGTGTCATGGTTGCATTCCCTAATGATATAAAAAGAGGTGCCCATTCGCCAAATGCATAATTATATCCGTAAACTTGTACTGTTTTATTAACTCCTGCACTGTGTTTTACAAACAAGTGCAAAAATCTTTGGTTTTCAGTGGCATAACCATTTCGACCTTCTGTGGCAGAGTCTAAATCATTTGCAAAGTGAATGGTATTTCCAACTATTTCAACACTTGTACCAGTTGTTTTTCCTTGAAAATCTGGTACAGCATTCCCGTCAGTTAACTGTTTAGGTCTACGTGTCCTACCCCAACTTGTAGCTTTATAAACAGACATGAATTAATCCTTTTATTGCATTACAAATATAAATAGTCATCTATTTTTTCTCGTGCGTTTTTCTAACGCTCTTTGTTTTTTGAGTTCATCTCTCTTGCGTCTGCGATCAGCTTTCTTTTTATCTAATCGTTTTTGGTCGGATGGCTTTGTGTAATAACGACCCTCTCTAACTTTTTCAACAATCTTTGATTTCTTGGTCTTTTTAATAAACCTTCTGATCATTACTTCTTGATTACCTCTGCACTCTCTAAGAGTTACAGATACATTTGCTGGTTTCTTTTTTCTCATTATATCCTACTTCATTGAATTCCAAATTTTACTTGAGTGCTCCATAATCGAGCTTATATCCACTCCAGCGTCGTTTGGATCTCCAAGGTCTACTGACCCTGCTGGTGAGTCTGCGGGAGCAGGACTGGTGCCCTCAAACAGATTAACACCATTGTACGCATCTTTTCCTAAAGCATCCATTAACTTCTTTCGTTCTGAATTATAGTTTTTGCTTTTGGGTGGTGGTGCAGTTTGTTTAACTATCTTTTCTTCTTTGATAACTGGAGCAGTCTGTAAGCCTTTGGCTACCTCTGACACCACATTTGACAAAAGTCCTTCTTCCAAAAGGACTTCATGTATGCACTCTTTTACAAGAGGCTTAATCATTTCTTTTAAATCACTCTTCTTCACTTAAAACCTCATTTAAAAGCCGATTGATTTTATCAGCCTTTGTGAAAACATCATTGTTAAATTCTTTAGCTTCTCGCATCATAAATGCGCCCGGAGTGGAAGGCTCGGAAACCATATCGAAACAAATCAATTGAAAATCGTCTTCAACTATTGTGCGGCCGCCCGCTTCTTTTACAGAGCCCATACCTCTAGAGGACACTCCAACAGTAGCCCCACCATTAACCAACTCTTTAAGAATTTTGCCAGAAGGCGTTTCCAATACCTTAATCTTACCCATAACTTTGTTTTCTTCCATCCACACAGATGTAACCATGTGAGAGCAATTTTTTAAGTTAATTACAGAATCGTCAGGGTGATCAAGCTCGCCAAGGGCTCTGCGTTCTTTTACAAGCTTTTTATAATTTTCAACTTCGCGAACTAAAGTTTTGTGTGGATAAACTCTGCCATTNCCATTCTGAGTTTCAGACATTTGCATAATACCAGAAAGTATCATCCCACCTTCAGACACAAATCTTTTTTCTTCTTCAGTGAGAAGATCTTGGCAGACACCGCCTTCGCATAATGCGTAATATTCTCTAAGTAATTTCTTTGACATTGTTTTACTCCGCGGCCGCAGGGGCTGGTGTGCCAGTTGCTGTTGCAGTAGCTGTAGTTTGTTGTTGATCTTGCGCCATTAACTGCTTGTCTGTTTGGCTTGCCATGCTAGTATTTGCAGAACGTAAAGCTTGCAAAGCTTTCTTAATTGGTTTTAACATGGGGTCTTGTGGATCAATTTCTAATTTTAAAATATCTTTTTCAATACCTTGAAGCACACTCGTAACTTTTTTAGCATACGATTGTAAGATGGAAGTGGCTTGCTTAGCTTTTCTAACTCTCATTAATTCAGCGCCGGCACCNTTAGCACCAAGTTTTGATAATGCAGCACCGGCTAAACCGGAACCGATTCCTTTTGTTTGAGCTTTAAGACGATCTAAAATATTCTCATCAATGGTACCATCTTCAACCATAGACTGAATTTCTTCAGCAATAATCGACTTTAATTCTTCTACAGTAATGTTCATAGCTAAGACCCTTTACAGCAGCGTCTCACTGGCTGCAACATCCACTTGTTTGTCCAAGTGACAAGAGTCTGGGTTTGATTGTTTGTGTTCATGCTTAATTCCTTCATCTCCAAAAATCATATTTAAAACATATGATGTTCCTGACGATAACCAACCTAAGATCAAAAAATTAGCCACAGTTACGTCAAAATTAAATAGTTCTGTAAACGGAGAAAGTAACATTAAAAACCAGCCTACATGGAATCCCATGCACATTGGACATCTGAATAGTTCTCCAAGTCTACCTTCGGTTGGTCTAATATCTTTAAAAATCTTTCCGTAAACAATAATTTGTGTCAGCCCGTAGGCACACAGTATAAATGTTAATAGTTCCATTAATTCCTCAAATAGTATACATGTAGTTTAATGCGTAAGGGTCCTTCACATACGTGTGTCTAAGCGAACCCTTCTCAGTTGCCTGTGGAACTTCACCAAGTTCTGTTGAGTCTTCTTTATCAGGATGTACTAAGTCCTTTTCAGACTTGGAAATAACAGCTTCAGTGTTTTCAAAGTATGGTCTTTCTTCCTCAATGAACTGCGATATATTAATTAAAGCAAGTTTAGCACCGTTTATATCAGGGTTTGTTGATTCAAGTATCTGACCTTCAAGCGCTCCAAAGTAAGAACCAGCTTGAATACTTTCAGCCTTAATAATTCCTTTTTTCATCAGCACAGTCATTAGCCTATTTTGAGCACCATATACTAAATCTGATAATGTTTCTTTGGGAAATGCTACTACTTTTTTAGTTGATGGCGATAAAACAATATCAATATCACCATGATCAAAAATCATAACGTCGCCGTTAAGCGCCTGACGAGCGTTAAGCTCAAGTCTAACTTTCTTTTCATTAGCTTTTTTACCAACACGAATAACGACGGGCATTTTAATTAAGTTCCTTTACAAGTTCTTGCACCTTTAAAACTGTGAGCAACATGTTTGTATCTGCCTCACCTTTTGAAAAGGTTTCTAATTTTTCTATAATTGTATTTGTTTTACTAATCATTTCATCATCAGCAGAAATTTCTTCACTACCTTTAGAGTTTACAAGCTCTGCTTTTAAACGTGCCAATTCTTCATTTAAAAACATTTTAAATTCAAGTGCATTATCAACAAAGGAACTGATGTATAAGCTAAGTAATTGCTTTTGCTCCTGCAAAAGAACACTATCGTATTTGTTGTTAAACTTTTTAACAAACTCTTCGACAACTAAGTTGTCAACATCAAAATCGCTTGTTGAATCTGCAGAAGCAGCCATTTGCTTAAGAACAGCTTGTTCTAAAATTACAGACTCTTTAGGGCTACTCATAGAATTAAACATTTTATGAATGTTAGCTAACGATTTGTAATTTGGGACAAAATTATTAAACACTGCAGGCTCTAATTCTTTATTTACATCTTTAATCAAATCTGTTTGGCTTATAAATAAACCATGCGGATCCAAAACACGATGTCCTAATTTCGCCTCTTTCATAATTTTTTCACAAATATCTTTATCTAAACCCTGAGATTCATAAAGAGATTGATAACACTGTAAATCTTTATAAAGTATGGAATCAGGTGCAAAATGTTTTTTAATCAATTTGACAACGGTATTTTTTCTATCGTGGTCACCTTGTAAAATTGCGGACGTTCCTTCTCTAATCAACGCCTCGTAAACAAAAGCAGTATTTCTTTTTTTGTTATATTTAGTTTTCATCATTTTGCTCCGTTATGATTTCTTTTTTATCTTCTAAACTTTTAATTAAATGATCTAATGATTCGTTTACTTGAAAAAGTTTTTGTTCTTCATTAGTCTCTTTCAATTTATAAATAGGTTCTTCTTCTTCATAAATACCATTTGCTATATTTGGAATTGGTGATGTAGCAAGGTCACGGGCGCCGGGAAACTTTGCTCTATTGGCTCTACCACCTTTTTCTCTGTTATATAAGGCATGTGTAGAGCGAGTGCGGGCGCCCATATCTCTCTTGTCATTTGTACCATCTTTTGCAATGTAAGTGCTCTTTTCATATTCTCTAACTTTATCGTTTCGAGAGCCGGGCGGTACTGCAAGAAGTGCTGAATCATCAGCGCCACCAGCACCTGCATCAGCGGCGGGTATTTCAGCAGGTGTTTGAGCCGCATCGTCGGCCGGAGGAGTTGTTGTAGTATCACCAGTCAGAGCACCAGCTAAGTCACCACCTCCGAGTCCTCCACCAAGGGCGTCACCACCTAAGCCTCCAGCGGCTGCACCGCCGGCAGCAGCAGCTTCAGCAACTTGTTGAAGTGATGCATCATATTTGCGGTCATAGTAAATTTCTCTTTGATTGCGAACAAACTCTTCGTTAGACATACCAAAGATATGCTCGCCAACCCAACGTCGAGAAAAGTATCCCTCTGTTGCAGAAGCAGCAATATCAAACTTAGATTTCCAAAATTCAATTTCTTGAAGCTCTGCAATCTTTGACGGGTTATTGAGGCTAAGCGCAAACGAAAGAAGATCGTCGCCACGAAAACCAAGAGTATACAAGTGGATAATACCAATCTTTTCTAATTCAGAAGTAAGAATTCTTTGAAGCCTTTGAATAGTTCTTGCAAAACGAATATCTTTCTGAGCAAGTGTTGTTTTATCTTCGGCCGCACCTTCGCCCATCGCTAAGTATGGCTGTGGAATTTTCAGAGCGGAGAACAGCTTGTCTCTAAGATACTTAACATCCTCAACAGCAGTTGTGTTTTGTCCACCAGCTAAGTTTGTAACATCGGTTACGGAACCGGGACGAACTGGAATAAAGTAATCTTCTTCAATACTCATTGGGTTATAGCGCAAATCAACTCGACCAGTTTGTTGATCAATCACGGTATGTCTTTTTAGCTGTGTAACAATCTTTTCCATGTATTGTTCGATATCATTTGGCGGAATACCACCAACGTCAATCTTAAATAATCTTCTCTCAGATGAGCGAATAACTCGATAAGCCATCATAGCATCTTCAACAAGCGTAAGCTGCCTAAAAATACGTCGAGCAGGATCTAAAACAGATGTACCGTATGGTGCGTGCTTATCATTACCAAGAACTCTAAAGTGCGCGATTTGCCAGTTTTCAAATGTCATACCGGCGGAGTTCCACTGATACTGAATATAGTTAGGGTTAGTAGAATCTTGCCCTTCAAGTCTTTCGACTTCTCCAATAGGAATAGAAATAACAGACTGAATACCAAAGTTGTCATCAATATCTAAGTACAAGAAAAAATCTCCGTATTTACACATTGTCCGTGCCCAAGAAAATAAATTGTGCTCTAAGTTAAGAACCTTAGAATAAAGGTTATGTAGCACAGCTTTAATTTCTTCGTTGCCACATTTGATGTTAAGCATTGGTCTTAGGTCAGAATATGTTGACATCTCATCAGCATAAATATCAAGTGCCGATGCAATCTCTGGCATGTATTCCATTTGGTCAAAGTCTACATACCGTTCAACGCGGCGCTGGCTCTGCATAGCATTATATGCAATATTATCAAGTGGCGATGACAGCGCTTTTTTGAACTGCTGACCAGACGCGGTGCGAAAACGTGAAGAATACTTATCTAAATGTTGTCTTCTAATTTTTGTACCAGACTGCGATCTATAGTTTATTATTGGACCAGAGAACAATCTAGTAAGCGCTTTAAACAACTCAGATTGTTGATTCGCTGGGTTTCTACCTTTTTTCTTATTATCTGCCATTTATATTCTCACTTTATAATCCATTTGTATTGTTCGTATAAGCTTTTTGCTTCACTAATTTTATCAAATATTTCTTTTTCTTTGTAGCCGTGTTGACCCTTAATTTGTGTATTCATAACAGTTTTTGTGGTATAAACAGCTTTAGCGAAAGCTTCTTTGTAGTTTAAGTCTCTGGCACTAGCCTGAAGTGCTGTATCCCTAACCCAACATGCAATTGCCAACGCCATAATTAAATCATCATGGTAGCCTTTCATTGCTTGTGGTTTACCGTTCCTCCAAATAAAAGTCTTCATTTCACTTATAGTGCGAGATGAATATACCGTAATTAGTTTATTTCTGATAAACTCTTCTAATTTCGCTATGATAAGAGGTCTAGTCTTCATAGAAGTGGTAAAACCGGGCACTGCAGAATTCATACTTTCAGCCATATACTGATCAATATATTCATGGGTTGACTTTATCGAATGATACAAATTAGGATATTCCATCTCTAAAAGTTTATCCAATACTGAATATCCAACATTGTTGTTTTCGACAACCAATAAGCACTCTCCAAATTCTCTACCAACTTGATTGAGCACATTCGCGTACATATCAAGAGTTGGTTTTCCTTGATATTCTACCACAACTTCTAGTGTCTCAAGTTTTACAATGTGAAATGTAGAGTAGTCAGCACCATCGCCTCTGGCTACATCAGCTACCATCAGATAGTTACAAGATGGATCGTACTCTTCCCACATCCAAATATTTCTGTCAAATCCTGTTCTGTATTTCGGTTCACGTACATTTGATAAAAGCCATTCCATACAGTCAGGATCAATTACAGTTTCGCCAGATGTGTTGAAGTTACACTCAAGCTCTTGTGCAATCTGACGCTTGGACATGTTTCTAGTTTCTTTTTTGTACCATTCTTCATCTCTATCAGGATGCACGTCCCACGGTAACGTTGTTAGATTAAAGTTGTTTGCTCCCGATTCGGCATCAGCGCAAGTTTTATGAAACCAATTTCCAACACCGTTAGGAGTAGATAGTGCAATACAGCGACCACCAGTAGACAGTGTAGGATACAGACCAGTCCACAACTCTTCTAAGCCCTCAATATGTGCAGCCTCATCAAGCACCAACAGTGACAGTGCTTCAGAACGACCAGCATCCCCAGATGTAGATGCTGCCTTAATTGTTGAGCCATTTGACAACTCAAAAGATGTTCTGTTATCAACCGAGATAGTAGCAATACGAATCCACTCTGGAAGGTTCTTCATAATACTTTTGACTTTCTTTACAAGGTTTCCTGCTGTGGCGAATTTTGTTGCCATAACAAGAATAGACTTGTCTTTGTGGAACAGCATTAACCAAGAAATATACCCGGCTGTAATCGTTGAAATACCCAACTGTCTTGCTTTTAAAATTACATTAAATCTGTGATCATTAAAATCATTCAGCAATACGTCCTGAAAGTCATAAGTATTAAAAAGTATAAGCCCGTGCATCGGGTGAGATATACGGGCATAGTTTCTTAAGAAGTAAGCAGGGTCTGCTCCGCACTTTAAGATTTCTTGAACTTTTTGTTTTTTGGTGAGTTCAAAGCTCATACACTCTCAGCTAAAACTTTTTTAATTAAAAATTTGAGTTCTTCAAGCTTGAACCCAACTTGTCTACCTTGCTGCTGTCTTGCATCCATTTCTTTGCCACCGTACAAGGAAGTCATAATTTCTTCGGCCGCTTCAGGTTCAAAACGCGAAAACACAGCATTAAAGATTTCTGCTACTTCGCCTGTATCAGCACCTTTGACCATATCATAAATTGCATCTTCAATATTACCAGACATAACGACATCATCATCGGAATCAGAATGTGGCTTTTCCATTGGTGCAGTGTCAGAGGGCTCAGAGGTTTTTGGATTTTCTAAAGCTCTTCGACGTGCGTACTCTTTGTCGCCAACCATTTTCTTAATGAGCTTTTCAGCTTCCTCGCTATACTCATCCAAATTTTCTTCTTTAATATATTCTTCAACTATAATGCGTCTTAATTGATCTTCGGTGATTTTCATTTTACGATTCCTTTTTTCTGGTATCGTTTTGTGGACGCTTTCCGCCATCGCCAGTCCAGCCACCTTGATCAATAAACTTTCTAAAGCTATCTTCAGGTTTAGTGTCGGCTTCAGCAGCTACTGCCATATCTTCATTAAGACCACCAACTCTATAATTGCAAACGGCTGTTACCCATGAGCGCACTCTAGTGGAGTTTTCGACACGCACATCCAACTCTCCTTCTTTAGTAAGAGCAACTGATTCACCACGAATCTTTCGATATTCTTTTTTAAGGAAAGCAGCTATTTCAGCAATCTGTTCTTCAACTCTTGTTTCAAAACCGCTAGCATAAACTTCCTTTAATTGCACTTCTGACATGTAGGAAAGAGTCATCATGTTTCCACTAAAGCGGACATTAAATCCATCCATAACTCTTTTGTCTAAAATGGGATCTCCCTCCTCTCTTTGCAATCCAACCAAGAGTGGTTCCCCATTTTCATCAAGGGCGCCATCATAAGCGTTAGCTGCTGCTTGTGACAAGCCCTGAACGATTTCGTAAACTGTAGCCATTATAATTATCCTTTTTTAATTTGTGGTCGCCATCCTTGCTCCCATCTTTCTTCTCTTCCATCAACGTATTGAATATAACATTTGTGACAACATTTAAATTTTGTTATACAAACATCATCTTTAACACCACTTGGGAATGAAGAACAAACCGGGCAAGAACGTAAATGTTCTCTATTAAGTAGTTTTTTTGAAACCTTTATACCATTTATATCAATTTTCTCAACGTACTCTTCATTTCTTTTAATCTTATCGTACATTTCTTTCATCTGGTTAAGATATAATTTTTCTTTTTCTTCATCCCAGCCAGCATGTGGATTGGCAATTGCTTCTTCTCCATACTTTTCTTTAATCGCTTTTTCGATAGATGCGATTTTATCAAAATCTTTTTCGCTCATACACCCCACCAAACATCTTCGCCGCGTCGGTAATTTTTAGTTTCTTTGAATTTATCTTTATTGACAAGATGATCGTCTCTGAATCTGCAATAATTGTTTGGCTGCAGGGCGAACTGTCCATCATCAAGCGATACAAGGTTCAAAGGTTTATGCTCTTGTGGATAGCGGTCAAAGCCATTTGTCCAATCAATCATAATACCTGTGTGTCTGCCTTTCCAACCAAATCTAAATAATTCGACTTCAAGACCTTCAAGATACTTTGCGCCATAAGCTTCGATATCTGGACCCATAGCAGCCCAAGGACACAAATCTAAATATGGTTTTTCTTCCCACGATTCAGGTCCGTGAAAGTCTGACATTGCATGCAAAGGCAAGCCTGACCAGTGAGCGCCTGACTCTAATAAGACATGTGCCATTGGAATCTGACCCTCTCTAGAATGTATACCATGCCATAAAGCGTAGGTATAACCTTCCGGCATGTTTGGGCCCAAGTAAGAATTGTTGACCCATACATAAAAGTGATGTGGTAAGTTAGCGTGTTTCATTTTGATAGTTCCTTGTCGATTGCATAATAACTAGCACCACCAAGTGCAACGCCACCAATAAACCACAACCATTTATATTGCGGAGAAGTTTTTTTCAAAGAGCTAGATAAAGCTTGTATTTCTTTATCTTTTTGCATTATAAATAAATCGTATTCTCTAGTCAAGGAATCGTGTTCAATTTTAATATTTTCTAATTTGTATTCATATTCTTCTCGGAGTATTTTAAGTTGATAATCAGTTCTTATTTCACATGCGTACAAAGCAATATCATACTCAGATAAGATCTTTGACATTGCGTTCTCGTCAAACAAAACACCCTCGAAGGGTGCTGGTGCCTTGTATTCAAGTATTGTAAACTTTGGTGGCTCAGTCGCATAAACAGTTGATGTTAACATTAACAATAAACTAAGGAACATATTCGACTCCGAATTTGTTTTCTATATCCTTAATAAGCTGTTGCTTATCATCTCTATATTTTCTAGTATACTCTTTTGTTTTATTTAATTTAAGCTCTTCTAGTTCTTTACGTGCATCTTCGTACTCTTGCTCAATAACAGCAATAGATTCTAAATGACTTTCCATGAGTAATTGCTTCTTTTGTATTTCTTGTTTGTGAATTTCTTTTAAACCTTCAATCTGAGCTTGAACTGAATCAGACTGAATTTGATATGCCTTTTGCATAAGATGATAGTCATATCGACTTTTTAAAGCCAAAGCAAGACATAAAAACACTATGGTTATTGTTTTCCAGTTTTTCAAAGCAAATTCAAGTATAAGCTTTTTAGTCATTATAACCTCGCAATCTAGCGATGCCATCAATAACTGTCTGACCTCCGATATAGATTGCTGAAATAATTACCCAGTCTTCGCTAGTTACGTGCCCAGCTAAGGTAAGCCCTGTGGCCGTCAACCACACCATTAGTTTTCTAGACGTAAGTTTTGCTAACCATGTATCTAAAAATGCTTGTGCTTTTGCAGACACAATCACCTCACCCTTTTTCTTTTGCTATTTTAGTTGCAGTTGCGTACATCACTGATTCTGCATCGTCACCATAGCGACGTTTAAAATCTTTCTTAGATTTCTTCATGCCCTTAACAACTTTTTCTTTTTCTTTCTTTTCTGATTTAGTCAGGGATCTTTCAGCGACTTGATCTAATTCTTCTTCACCAGATAAGTCTTGCGCTATTTTCTGTCTATTTTGACGTGCTATTGTTTTGCCTTGAGCTTGCTGTGCCAGCGCAACATACTTGTTTTTACTAACTGTTTGTGTTGGCGCTACGCCGACTGCCTTCTGGACTTGGGGCAAAATTTTATCTGCTACTCCAGCACCAACATCGTCAACATATTTTGTAACAGCTTTAGCCATGTCGTCAACATATTGACCAATCAGTTTATTTGATTTAAGTGCGTTAAGAGTTTTAGTAATTTTTGGCATTTGCTTAGAGAGTAGCTTGCCCAAATAGGTGCCGGCTCTTGTTCCACCCTTAGCCCCAAACTTACTAAGATAAACTCCTATCTTGCCGCCTTTACCAATAGCATCTCCAACTGCAGGAATCATTGATATAACTGACAACGCAGCCATTAAATGTTCTCCTTTTTTGGCATACAATGCTGCATTTGTTAAATCTGCTGCTTCACCGATGCCGGGAATAAGACCAAGAACATCAAGACCTATGTGCGGTAATTCTTTTTTCCAATCTTCAGATAACACCTCTTGTCGCATTTGATTATGCAGTAAGTCAATTCGCCTCTGCTCTTGCAACATTATTTGCTCATGCCGAAAAAGTTCAATTTCTTCGTTGATCATTTGTTTAAGATTGGATTTACTAATTTTCATCCAAAGAACCTTTGAAACTTAGCGTTGACTATATTATTTTGCGCCATAAATTCAGGCATACATGCGAGTATAGCATCGTGAGTAGGCTCCCCATCATACCATTCGAGAAATAATTCTACTGCATTTGATTCTCTTAGAGGTCTATCACCCATACCTTTGCTTACGCAAACTTGCACAAATAAGGCGCGCAGATCGATTTCTTCTGTTGTATCTTCTACAAGTACTGGTGTTGCTGCAATAGCATGTGATGTTTTTGATACTAAAAAATTCCAAAGTTTGTTTAATAAATTAATCATTTTACTATCCAACAACTTCTACTTTGTTAATACCTCTACTCTTTAATAAAGTTTGTGCTAGCCAAACTGCTGGATCTGTGGCGGCTCTATCACCCGGTTCAATCATATCAATGTATGCAGATTGCGTCATATTTGGCACCGTCGAATAATCCAGCGCGTATCCAAATTTATTATCGTAATCTCCCGTAGAGGTTCTAGTGGTCTTTACAAGAGATCTCAATTGATAATATTCTACTTCGCCGGGATTCTTTAAAACAGGTTCCCTTCCAAGCTTTTGTCTCAAGGCGACATATGCGCTACGGAATTCTCTGGGGTTGCTCATATCAAGGACTTGTGCTTCTTGTTCGTTTAAGTCCCTATATGTTGTCTCGTTCAAAAAGTAACGAGGGTCAATTCTTTTTGTGTTTTTTTGTCTAGCCATTATAATCTCCTATGTCGCTAATCCATTCATACTTAGTATCGCAATCAATCCGGGCACATTCTTTCTGACNTAAACNCCAGAGAAAAGTGTCTCGCATCGACCGCCGACATAAGCGATTGCCGACTCAATATTCTTGCTAACCTTCGGGTCTGCTACCATCTCTTCTGACACAACCAACACTAACGAACCAGCAGCAGCCTTACCCTTGGGTGGAGGACATGCAGAACGATTCATGCAGTTGTGAAGGATCACCGATCCAAGCTTTCCTGTATTTGGATCTTTTATCATGGTAGAGCCA
>JGI25127J35165_1000139_pt1 | contig 29298 bp, 12 predicted proteins | sample ETNvirenome_2_30_FD_35165 | JGI IMG/M metagenome (IMG submission 35165) | reverse complement strand
TTCGATACAGAAGATTATGTGATGAAAGACATAAATAGATAATAAATATACTTAAAAATGACTGAAAATACCTCAAAATCGAATTCAAACCAAAAAATTTTGAAAGAATTGATGTATGATGATGGTCAACCTCTTTATGAAGACGAGGAAGATCAAAAAGAATTGTTAAAAGAGTCATAAATAAATAAAAACTGTATAAAAATGGCAATCACAAGGATATCAAGGTCTTTTAAGGACATTAGTCTGTCTTTTGAGCCTCATCCTGTGACAAAAGATCTTCCTGTTCTTAAAAATGAGAGAGCAATCATAAGATCAGTGAGAAATATCGTTGAAACGATACCTACGGAGAAATTTTTTAATTCTACATTCGGTTCTGACGTATATCGTAGTTTATTTGATTTTGTAGACTTTGGTACTGCATCAATAATACAAGAACAAATAAAAACTGCTTTACATAACTTTGAAAGAAGAATTAATAATGTAAAAGTTGAAGTAGAACCTCGTCCTGATGATAATGATTTTGAAATTACAGTAATTTTTGATATTATAGGTCAAGATTTCCCTAAACAAGAATTTTCATTCATTCTCGAAGCAACACGATAAAAAATGCCAACAACAAAGTTTACAAATTTAGATTTTGATCAAATCAAAACGTCAATTAAAGATTATCTACGAGCAAACAGTGATTTTTCCGGATTTGACTTTGAAGGATCGAACTTTTCTGTATTACTTGATACATTAGCGTATAATACATACATAACTGCATTTAACTCAAATATGATCGTGAATGAGTCTTTTCTGGACTCTGCAACGCTCCGTGAGAACGTTGTTTCACTTGCACGTAACATTGGGTATATACCTCGATCAAGGACTGCTGCAAAGGCACAGGTATCCTTTAAGTTAAATTTAGGAACAACAGAACCAAGTTCAAATACAGTTGAACTTACGAAAGGTATTGTATGTGTTGGAAGCGTAAATGATTCATCTTTCATATTTTCAATATCTAATAATATTGCTAAACAGGTTGAACAGGAAGGTAATGATTATATTGCAAATTTTGATAATCTTACAATAAATCAAGGAACATATTTAACCAAACAGTTTAAATTTGATAATTCATTAGATCAGAAGTTTATATTAGATAATTCTTTCATAGATACATCAACAATTCATGTATATGTTAAAAAAGAAAATGAAAGTGGTCTTGGATACGAATATTATATTTCTGATGATATAACCGATATTGATTCAACTTCCAGAGTATTTTTCTTACAAGAGGTTCAAGATGAAAAATATGAAATTAGATTTGGAGATGGAATATTAGGTAAAAAACTAGGTAGTGGCACAGAGCAAGATGGAACAATAATAACTGTTGATTATATCGTATCAGATGGTGTTGATGGTAATGGTGCATCTTCTTTTTCATTCTCTGGAAATGTAATTAATACCGTAACAGAAAGTTCTATTACTCTTGCATCATCTCCCGTAGTTACAACAATAACAAAATCGGAGGGTGGATCTAATATTGAACCAATAGATTCTATAAAGTATTATTCACCTAAAATATACTCTTCACAAAATAGAGCAGTTACTCCCAGAGACTACGAGGCTATAATAAAAAGAATATATCCAGAAACAGAATCAGTATCAGTCGTTGGTGGTGAAGAATTAAATCCTCCTGAGTTTGGAACAGTTCAAATAAGTATAAAACCTAAGTCTGCAACATATATTTCAGATTTTACAAAGTCTAGAATTATATCTCAGTTAAAAAAATATAGTGTTGCTGGTATAAATCAAAAACTGATTGATTTAAAAATATTATATGTCGAACTTGATATATCAACATATTATAATTATTCTCAGGTTTCAACCGTTGATACTCTTAAAACTAAAATTATTAATGCGTTAACTAAGTATTCACAATCTATAAACTTCAATAGATTTGGAGGTAGGTTCAAATACAGTAAAATGTTACAAGTTATTGACAAAACTGATACAGCAATTACAAGTAATATCACAAAAGTCATAATCAGAAGAGATTTGAAGGCAACGGTTAATCAATTTGCACAGTATGAACTATGTTTTGGAAATAGATTTCATGTTGATCCAAATGGGTTTAATATCAAGTCAACAGGATTCTTTGTTCCAGGTGAATCATCTCCTGTTTATATTACAGATATTCCAAACGCAGATGGTCAAACTGGTGTATTGTCAATTGTTAAACCGATTGATGATGGTGAAATCAGAGTTGTAAGTAAATCTGCGGGTGTTGTGGATTACATTCATGGTGAGGTAAAGTTGACAACAATCAATATAATATCCACTGTTAAAGAAAATGATGTTATTGAGATTCAAGCGTTTCCAGAATCGAATGATGTGGTTGGTTTGAGAGATTTATACCTCGAATTAAGTGTTTCAAAAAGCACCATAAATATGATTAGGGATGTGATTGCATCTGGTGACGAAATATCAGGAACACAGTTTGTGAGAGATTATTACACTTCAAGTTATTCAAACGGAAAATTAATAAGAGAATAATATGATACAAACAGGTATTGAATCGAGAGTAAAAATACAAGATGTAATATCTTCTCAGCTTCCAAATTTTATTTTGGATGAAAGTCCAAAGACTGCTGATTTTTTAAAACAATATTATATTTCACAGGAATTTCAAAGTGGAGTAGTTGATATTGCTGAGAATTTAGATCAATATTTAGATTTTGATAATTTAACTCCTGAAAAATTATTTAATGACACTACTTTATCCGTTGGTATAGGAACTCAGGAAGTAAATTCGATTTCAGTTTCTAATACAAAAGGATTTCCTAATCAGTATGGACTTCTAAGAATAGATAATGAAATTTTAACATACACTGGTCTTACTACAAATACATTTACAGGATTAACTCGTGGATTTAGTGGTATAACAAGTTACCATGATGAATTAAATGAAGAGGAGTTAATATTTTCAAAAACAAATGCTGGTGTGCATACAGCAGGTACATCAATTCAGAATTTAAGTTCATTATTTTTAGATGAGTTTTATAAAAAGATAAAATATACTTTTGCACCAGGATTTGAAAATTTAAATTTTGATAAAAATTTAAATATTGGTAATTTTTTAAAAGAAGTTAAATCATTCTATGAGACAAAGGGTACAGATGATGCTATAAAAATATTATTTCGTGTTTTATATGGAGTAGATCCAAAGATTATAAATCTAGAAGATTTGTTGTTTAAACCATCAGCAGCAGAGTATCTGAGAAGAGAAACAGTTATAGTCGAAGTTTTATCAGGAAATCCTATTGGATTAGTTGGACAAACAATCAAAAAAATAGAAAAGTTAAATGATCCAACAACACAAGCTTCTGTATCAGAGGTAGAACCATTTACAAGACAAGGAAAACAATACTATAAATTTTCACTTTTTATAGGATATGGTGGTGCATCTCTTGTAGAGGGTAATTTTAAGATTACATCGAGTAGTAAATCCGTTGAAAGTATATCAATTGGTTCTTCGGTTCTTACAGTAGATTCTACCATTGGATTTCCTTCTAGTGGTACAGTTTTATCTGGAATTAATACAATCTCATATAGTGAGAAAACAATAAATCAATTCTTAGGTTGTGCTGGTATAACATCTTCAATTTCACCATCAGATAGTGTTTTTTCTGATGAAATATACTTTGGTTTTGAAGATGGTGATTTAACAAAAAAAGTTGAGTTTAGAATCACAGGTATTTTATCAAAGTTTAAACAAAAATCAGAAAATATAAAAGTCTCAGAAGGAGATATCATCACAATCAAAAATTTAGGTGATAAAGTACTTAATCCTACAATCAAAAATAGAAAAGAAATTTTTGCTAATTCTTGGATTTATAATACATCATCATTTATAGAAATTGATGCATATGATGGCAGTAGTACATTTATATTAAAAAAACCAATTGATAGATCAATCTTCAAAGTAGGTGACAAAATAGAATTTGTAAATCAAAGTAGACCTGATGAAGTCATTTACCCAACTGCAACTGATCCACAACCATACGTTAAAGATATATTTGGTTCAACAATAACAATTGAAGGTTTGCCATCAAATGGATTTCAAGGAACTACTTTAAAACGTATAAGGACTAATTCAAATATAAGAAGAAAATTAAATAAAGCAAAAAGTATATCTGCTATTGTTAATAATAACCCATTACCACCCGTACCTATAAAATATGATATTACATCAGATGTAACAAATGTATATTTTGATGATGACAGTGGATATGCAGCATCAAACTCATTACCATCTGCGAAAAATTCTAGCACACCAAATGCTCCGTTTTTTGAAGATATAAATTTTTCATTAAATAAAGTTACATTTAAAGATTTTCAAGATTTAAATCAAACCACTCAAAAATTCAAAACAATACAAATTGATGAACAAGGTAAAAATATTAAACTCATAACAGGTGATAAAGTATTCTATCAGTCAAGTGGTCTTACTTTTAATTCAGTNGGAGTTGGTCAAACTGCCCAAATCGTGGGAATAGATACAGGAGCATATTTTATTNAAATTGTTGATGAAAATACTAGCAAAATAAGATTATACTCATCGAGATCATTTATACCAAGTGGCACGGCTTTGGAGTTAGATTTTCCGAAAGATAATGAGGGTAATGTAATTAGTGAAACACATACATTTACTTTATATTCACAAAGATCAAATTTAATAAGTCCTGCAAAATCTTTAAAGAAATTTCCCTTAAAACCCAGTTTAAAGGATGGAGGTGTTGATGTAACTTTACCTGGCACCATTGGTAAAATGATAAATGGTGTAGAAATATTTAACTATAAAACAGATGATAAAATATATTATGGACCACTAAGTAATCTTAGTGTTTTATCAGGTGGTAGTGGATATGATGTAATAAACCCACCCAAGATAGATATTGAAGAGGGTGTTGGAACTGGTGCTACAGCTGTTGTTAGTGTCAAAGGAAAAGTAGTAGATGCTTTTATTGATCCACAAGATTTTGATATTGACAAAGTAGTTTCTATTGGGATCACTGGTGGAAATGGATCTGGTGCTGTTTTAGAACCAATTATAGGAACAAGATCACGACAAATAGTGTTTGAAGCTGTCCCATTTACTTCATCAAATGGATTTGGTGTAGATAGCACTGAAAAATCTCTCACATTTAAAACTCGTCATAATTTAAATTCTGGTGATAGAGTAATATACAGTTCTAATAGGCAAGTTTCAATAGGTCAAATTGCTGGTACTTTCGTACCAAATCATGAATATTTTGTAAGTGTTGTTAATGATAAAACTGTTCGATTTTACGAGTCTCAAACAGTGGCAGCAGCTGCTAAAGATAAAACAGATGCGATCGGTATTGCAGTAACAGCGGGAGGTATACAAAGACTTATTGTTGGATCTGTTAATAATACGATTCTAGGTGTGAACGTTCTATCCGGAGGAGAGGGATATGAAAATAGAAAGTTATCAGTTCAACCATCAAATATATCAACAATTTTTAATAAAATTAATTTCAATAATCATAATTTTAAAGATGGTGATAAAATCGTATATGAACATGATGGCACTACAATTACAGGATTATCAACAGTACCAAATCAGCAGTACTTGGTAACAAGAATAGATAGTGATTCATTTAAATTATCCGATGCTGGCATTGGTGGAACATCATTAGTCAATTTTAATCAAAAGATATTTACCAATTTCGAGTCAACAGGTATAGGTACACAGATATTTAAATATCCAGATATAGTGGCAACAGTTGAATATCTAGGTATTGGTTCATTTGGAACAGAATTAGTTAATGCAAATATCACTCCCGTAGTAAAAGGTGAAATAAGTGATGTATATTTACTTAAAAAGGGATCAGGTTATGGATCTAGTATTCTAAATTTTGAAAATAGTCCAATTATTAAAATTAAAAATGGTACTGATGGTTCAACTCCTGAGATAAAACCAATTATTAATTCAATCACTGGTGGAATATCAACAGTTTCAATCGGTAACTCAGGAACTAATTACTTTTCAACACCTGTAATTGAAGTAATTGATAGTTTAGGAATTGGTAATGGTGCAAAATTAAGAGTTGTGATGAATAAACAGAATGGGGAACTAACTGGTTCAATAGATCATGTAGAAGTTATATCCGCTGGAATTGGTTATTCAGAGACAACTACATCAATTCGTGTAATTCCATCTGGTGTTAATGGTCTTATAAGTGCAAATGTTAGAGTTTTAAACGTAAATAATAATTTAAAATATGGAGATAGTTTGAGTAGGTTGGAGGAACATGAAGGTATTTTTCAAAATGTTGTATGTGGATTCGATCGTATACCATTTAAAGATGAAGGATTTACCGCATCAAAAATAGTTGGATGGGCATATGATGGAAATCCAATATATGGTTCATACGGATATGTAGATCCTGAAAAGAAAACTAATAATATTAAGTTATTAAAGAGTGGATATAGAGTGGATAATAATGCCATAATTGATAGACCAGTTGGATTTGGCACTGGATTTTTTATTGAAGATTTTGTTTTTGATGGTAGTGGTGATTTAGATGAATTTAATGGAAGATTTGAAATAAATGATGATTATCCAAATGGTGTTTATGCATATCATGCGACAGGAATTATTACATCAGGAAGTTTTGCTCCAGCGTTCCCTTACTTCATAGGTGATAAGTATAGATCAAAATTTGAAAAAGATAATTTAATAATTAATCAATCATTCGACTTCTTTAACTCATCTCTAAGAAGAAATACTTTCCCATACAATGTTACTGAAAATAACGCTGGAAATGATTTTATCAGTGAAGCAAATGCGATAAGGTCACAGCAAATTGAAATAGAGACAGTTGAATCTGGATCTGTAAATGATGTTGAGATAATTGAAGATGGAACTAATCAGAAAGTTGGTGATGTGTTTAATTTCAATAATACAGGAACTAATGGTGATGGACTTATTGTAAAAGTTGAATCAATAAAAGGTGAATCAATAAACAGTATAACATCATTTTCTTTAAGTTATAACCAATCTGCTATCACTAAAAAAGATAATAATACTTTAAAAATTACAACTCCCGACAGTCATGATTTAACTAACGGTGATTTGGTAGTAATATCAGGTTTAACATCATCACTATCACATGTAAATGGATCATATATCATAGGTATTTCATCAATTGTTTCCTCTGCTATTTCTCCCATTATTTCAAATGCAGGTGCTGCAACAACTGAGATTTACACTGATATTGCAACTGATGTAAAGGTTGGAGACAAAATACGTGCGGGAAATGAAACACTTACTGTATTAAACACATATGATCAACCAAATATAATTACCGTTCAGAGAGGTAATACTGGTTTATCACATACAGCAACAACACCCATTTATGTAATACCAGATTCATTTACAATAAAAAAATCTGCTAATAATTTTAATTCAACCGTTAACCAAAAAGTATTTTTCAATCCTATAAAGTCAGTTGGATTTGTTGGTGCTGCTGCTACTGCTGGTCGATCAAGAGAAATTGTATTTACATTTGGTGAAACAAGAATTACAAGAACGATTCCAGCAAAAGGAATATACTTAGAAAATCATCCATTTGCAACAAATCAAAAATTAAAAGTCATAACAGATGGTAATCCGATAGGTGTATCGGACACAGCTGCTGGAACAATTTCTGCCATGCCAACAACTGTTTTTGCAGTTAGGAAAAATAAAAATGTTATTGGAATTAAAAAAACTATTGATGGAGATGAGGTATTTTTACATTCATCTATCAGTGGTTCAGCAGTTGCTAATAAAGACACATACGCATTTGAAAGTGTATTTGTTCAAGAAAAAGTAAATGTTAAGAGTAATAAGAATATGGTTACCTTGGATTCAAGGTTCCATCAACTAAAAGATGATGATTTCATAGATTTAAATGTAATTACAAAAACATCAACTGGTATTGGAACATTATCAGAGGTGATAGTAAAAAGAGATCCTTTAAAAGATAGTTTGATTTTAGATCCAGTTTCATGTGAAACGTCAGGTATTACAACGTCCTTACCTCCTGTGGGTGTTCAAACAGGTGCAAATGTAATAACATTAGATAATCATAATTTTACAACAGGTCAAAAAGTAAATCTAATTTCATCAATTATTCCCGTAGGTTTAGGTAATAGTGATTATTTTGTAAATGTTGTTGATGATAGAACTTTCAGTTTATGCGATTCATTTGAAAATGCAACAGCAAATCCTCCAATAGTTGTTGGTATTTTATCAGCAACACAATCAGGAATTCATACATTTACTAAAATAAATCCACGAATATTTGTTGAAAAAGATAATGATTTAGTTTTTAATTTATCAGATTCATCTCTATCTGGATACAAATTTAAGGTATATTATGATAAAGAATTTAAAAATGAATTTGTATCAACTGGATCTAGCCAAGGTTTTAACACACCAGTGGGAATCATAACTGAGGGAGAGACTGGTTCTAAATTTACAATAGGGTATGGAAAAAGTGTTCCTGATAAATTGTACTATAATATTGAAAAATTAGGTGTAGCAGTGACTGCTGATAACACTGTTAGACATTACTCTGAAATTGAATATGTAAAGAATAATTATAATGGTACTTTCAAAATATCAAATGTAGGTATTAACACATTCACATTTAGCAGTGTTAATGAATCGTTTAGAACTGTTACTGACAAAACAAATTGTAAAGAATTATCTTACAGCACAACATCGGGAATTGTTACTGGTGCTATCAACTCTGTAAATATAGTTTCTGGCGGTTCAAATTATAAAAAATTACCTACTTTTGTAAGTATTGGCACAACCACTGTAAATGATGTAAGTGTATTAGTTAAATCTAGCAACGTTGGTAATATTAAAAAGACAAGAGTTATAAATGAAGGTTTTGAGTATCCTTCTGATCCCACTTTACAACCAGAAGCACTTTTACCTAAATTTATCCAATTAAGAGGATCAAAGGCTATTTCAAGGGTTGATGTAGTTAATGGTGGTGCTAATTATATTACTCCACCAAAACTAATAGTTGTCGATACAGAAACAGGAGTCCCATTTAGTGATAGTCTATTAACTGCAGAATTAACAGCACCAAAACTTACACCAGGATCTTCAATATTAAGTGTAAATATTGAAAAATCACCATCAGGTATATCTGTTGGTAATGTAGGTATTTTTGCCATCGATAATACAAACGGTGTAAGTATTCAAAAAGTAAATTCTACTGCTGGAACATCGACTTTTGATATTTTTATTACCACACCAGCGTTGGGATATACTGTTAATCCTTTTAAAACTGGTGATACTGTTTTCATTGAGGGATTACAAAAAGTTGGAGTTGCTGGATCTGGATTTAACTCCTCTGATTATGGATATAAGTTATTATCAGTATCTAATTATGTGGATAGTGGAACCTTACATAAGGTAACAATAGATGTTTCACAATATACTTCAAACACTGGTGTTGCAGTTACTGATGTGGGAGGATTTGCTGACATTATTAATTCTAATGTGTATCCATCATTTAAATTAAATTTAGTTGAGGCAGGATTTAGAATTGGTGAAAAAATAATTATAGATGATATTGAAAGAGATTTGACAGTTGTTGGATCGGGTGAAAATTTTGTTAAGTTGCAAGGTTTATATGAATTAAGTGCAGGTGATATTTTATTTGGATCTATTTCTAGAAATAGAGCAAAAGCAACCGATGTATTTAATAATCAAGGTCAATTTGAAGTTAATTATTCATTAATAAAAGATTTAGGTTGGGAGACTAATGTTGGAAAACTAAATGAAGATATTCAAGTTTTACCTAATAACGATTATTACCAAAATTTAGCATATTCTATTCAAAGTCCAATTGAATGGGATGATTTGAAGAGTCCTGTTAATAATTTGGTACACACATCAGGATTTAAAAATTTTGCAGACACTGGAATTTCATCTTCCTCAAGTGCTTTTCCGATAAGAGGGAGTGCTAAGATAACAACTTTCTTAGATGTTTTACCAACATTTGCTGAGACAGTCAGAGTTGATACAATATACAATTTTGATAGAGCAAGAGATATATTTGTTGGTACTGGTTCAACCGATTTGAATATAGGTCAAAGATCTAAATTTATACAACTAAAAACTGTTAGTTTGACTGATTTTATTCAAGCAAAAACAAATAATGTTTTGAATATTGATGATATTAGTTCACGGTATTCCAATTTAAATAGTGATCCAAATTCATTCTTAGATGTAATACAGGTTCAACCTGCTGATGGTTTAAATAGAGTTCTTGCGTTGGTAAAAAATCGTGACAATACTCAAACACAAATCGCAGAATTAATTATTTTAAATAATAACACTGGATCGTATCTTCTCGAAAGAAGTAAGTTAAGTTCAGAATCTGATTTTACAAAATTTGAATTAAAAACTGCATCCGGCAAAAACTTTTTAAGATTTACTCCATCAGATCAATTTAAATTTAATGTTGATTATGATATCAAGCGAATTGAAACTAAATTTAATACGACCTTAACTGGAACAGGAACAAGTTCATTTGGTTTTGCAAATATAACAGGATCAGTTGTAAATGTTGGGGGTACAACTTCCTCTATTACTACTCCTATCATAAGCACACATGAATCTGATGCCCTATTCATAAAAACACAAGTCACTGATACTGTGACTAATGAAATGAATTATATTGAACATTTAGTCGGAAGAGATGCAACAAATACATTTCTTACAGAAGCGTATTTTGATTCTAATCAAGGGACATTTAGTTCAAATATTTTAGCATCATTTAGTCCGTCACTTTCAGGAGTTGGTAATAGTATTTTATCATTTAATGTAACAAATTCAAGATTAAATCCAATTAGAGTTAGATCAAATATTATTGGATTTGGTACTATAACTGCTGGAATTGGCACGTATAGATTTTTAGCATCAGGTCAAGGTGATGGTAGTGAAAGAACACAATTAGTTGAATCTAAATTTGATCAGAAAACAGGCATAAGCACGATTGCTACGTTAGATAAAACTAAATTTATCGCTTTAAAAGCAACTGCCCATGTCGCAACTGCAACATCAGAAGCTCTACATCAAGTATATGTTACACATAATGGTACTGAGATATTTACAAGTCAAAGTGAATATCTATCAGGAGTGAATGGTTTGCAGCAAAATAATAATGCTAATTCTCCCTTAGGAATAGGAACTTTTCATGCCAAGTTTGTAGGTGATAATTTTGTTCTTGAATTCATACCAGATAATACAAATGGTATGAAAACGGTAAGATCTCTAAATGAGGTATTTTATTCATTTACTGATGAAAAATCTCAATCAGGATTTGTCAATCATCCAAATTCATTAGTATTTGGAGCACTCACTCAATCATCAGACATAAGTTTCTATAACGCCCTAAATGGTGACCGAATAAACAGAAGAAACTTTGAATTAACAAATAATAATACTCCAATTTTTGCTAAGACATTTGATCCATCGGATACATCTATCGTAAACATCGGATCTGGTAAAACATTTACAATTAAGGATCATTTTTTCAGAACAAATGAAGAATTAATTTACACACCACAAGCATCTTTTGTTGGTGTTGGCACTACTGCGATGGTTTATAAAATTGGTGCTGGAAGCACTGCTTTTCTACCATCAAGAGTATTTGCAATAAGAGAGAATGATGATAAATTTTCAATATCAATAACAAAAGGAGGAGATGCTGTCACACTTGTGGATGCGGGAGAGGGTAATAATCATCAATTTGAAATGGCAAAAGGTCTTTCAAAATCTCTAATTACAATTGATGGTTTAGTCCAACATCCAATTGCTCAAACAGATTTAGTTCATCAACTTGTAGGAAATATAAGTGCTGCTTCATCTATATTCAGATTAAGTGGAATATCATCTATAAATCTTGAAGATATTATTAAAATAGATGATGAATACATTCGAGTAACAAATGTAGGACTTGGAACAAATATAGTAGGTCCAATAGGAATTGCAACAGACATTCCAGCAACAATTCCTCTAATACAAGGTCAAAGAGGTTATGTTGGAAGTTCGGCTGCCACCCACAGTAACTCAAGTAATGTCAATATTTTTAAAGGTTCTTATAATATTGTTGGTAAAGAAATTCACTTCACTGAGGCACCAAGAGGTAATAATTCAATCGATGTGGATGAATCAAATTTACCACCAGCAAGATCTGATTTCGAAGGTAGAGTTTATTTAAGAAATGATTATAGTACAAATAGAATATATGATGACATTTCAAATAAATTTACAGGTATAACATCATCATTTGAATTGAAATCAGGTGGATCAGCAGCATCAGGTATTGGAACTATTGGAGGTAATGGCATTCTCTTTATTAACAATATATTCCAAAGACCATCAACTGATAATAATTCAAGAGGTAATTTCAAGATTATTGAAAGCGTAACATCTGGGGTAACTACAACAACAGTTCTTTTCTCCGGAATCACAACAGTAGCAGATGGAAGTCTTATTACAAGTGATACAGATATAAATCAAAATGAATTACCAAGAGGTGGGGTTATTGTTTCTCTTGGATCAACAGGAGGATTAGGATATGCACCATTAGTTCCAGCAAAGGTGAAACCTCAGGTAAACGCAGGTGGAACAATCACATCCATAGTTGGGGTAGGATATAGTGGAGCAGTTAATGCAGCATCATCAGCATCATATGATAATGAGACAGGTGAAATGGAAATATTTACTACTAATAAACATTTTTTAAGAGTTGGATATGATGATGAAGTTATCTTATCAGGATTTACGTTTAATCCAAGTATATCACTAATAAATCCCATTTCGAATGATAAATTCTCTGTTATTGGTATTACATCAGAAAAAGCATTTAAAGTTAAACTTGGAATAAGCACTATCTCACATACTGTTAGTGGTGGAACTGTTCGACCTTGGTATGGAGATCTGACATTTGGTTCAGGATACAATATAGGTGTTACAACAAATGGTGTATCGGTCGCAGCAACGGTGTTTGATCCTGGTTATAATCATGATTTTGTAAGTGCGGCAACAAATGCAATTAGTGTCACTGGTGGATCTAATTTTACTCCAACAGATGCAACATATGACCCAGTGACAGGAGATTTAGTTTTATTCATAAGTGGTGCTGGAATTCAAACACATGGGTTAACTGAAAGTAATACTGTGTCAATTGCCACCAGTTCAATATCATTCACTTGTTCGAAAGACAATTACTTAACAATTCATCCTTATCCAAGACCAACAGATCCTGTTGCAGGAATTGCAACTGCAATCACATCATATAACTCAGATACAATCACAGTAAATGTAGGTTCAAATGTAGGTTCAGGAGCGCAAGTCACTACAACAATCGGAACTGGTGGTGTTCTATCATTTAATGTTGTTAGTGGTGGATCAAATTATAAAGAACCAGAAATTTTTGTACCAAGTCCATCTTATGATAACATGAAGATTGAAGGTGTTTCAAGAGTCGGTTTTGGAACAGGACCTGATACAGGAATCGGTGCATTAATTAGTGCAAGTGGAGTTACAACAACAGGAGTTGCAAATTTTGAATTAAGTAGGAATGGGTATAATTTTAGAAAAGGTGATAAGTTTACACCAGTTGGTTTGGTTACTGACAAGAGTTTATCAAGTGCCGAAACTTTCGTCCTTGAAGTTAGAGAGGTATATCAAGATAATTTCTCATCTTGGCAATTTGGAGAATTTGACTATATCGATTCAATAGCACCTCTACAAGACGGATCTAGAACAGTATTCCCATTATTATATAATGGAGAGTTATTAAGTATAATAGTAGATCCAGATTCAGATGTTATTGCTCAAAATATTTTACTTATATTTGTAAATGGTGTACTTCAAAGACCTGGTGATAACTATCAATTTGATGGAGGTACTCTATTATCATTTACCACTGCTCCATCAAGAGAAGATGATGTTGCGATTTATGTGTATAGAGGAACATCAGGTGTTGACACAGTTATAAGCACAGATATCAACAAAACCTTAGAGGAAGGAGATGATGTCCAAATAGTAAGAAGTCCTGGCATAAGCACTTCTATCTCGCAGGACGAAAGAACTGTATTCCAACTTACCAGTAAAGATAGATTTGAAACTAACCTTTACACAGGGCAAGGAATAGATGATATTAATTTCAAACCTCTAAATGTATATAAGCAAAAGGTAGATAAAATTATTAATGGTAGAATTGTTCCAAAAACAAGAGATTCAATTGAACCTCAAATATATCCTACTGCGAAGGTGATATCAAGTATTGCTTCTAATTCTGCCCAAATATATGTTGACAATGCTGATTTCTTCAACTATGAAGATGAGGGAAGTCCTGACTTTAGAGTTAAATTAATTCCCAATACTACTTTACCAACAGTTGGTTCATTAACAGCAACAATTTCTAATGGTCAAGTAAATGCGATAAGTATTGCTTCAAGTGGAAGTAATTATACATCTGCACCAACTATTAGCATCAGTGCTCCACCATCAATTGGAGTTGGAGTTGGAACAACTGCTACTGCAACAGTAACAGTAGGCAGTGGAGGTATTAATGGATTTACAATAACAAACGCAGGTTTTGGATACACAGTTGCTCCAAGTGTTCTTGTTAAACCTCCTGTATCAGAAAAGGAAATAATTAGAGTTCAAGCAGTTACTGGTTTTTCTGCAACTATCACTAGAATAATTGTAGGTGGAAGTGGTAGCACAACTATTACATTTAAAGTGACAAAAAATGATGGTACCAATTTTTCTGGTTTATCTAGTGGTGATTACATATTCATCAATAATACGACTTATGGTAATGGTGTTACATCATTAACACAAACTGGTAATTCTAATGTGGGTGTCGGTACGACATCTTTTGATAATGTATATCAGGTATCAGCAGTTAATAATGTTTCTGGTGCGAACGCAGACGTGGTATGTAAAGCAACTGTGACTGCTCCGGATAATTCATTAGACACTGGTGCTTTACCTAACGTTGGTACTTTATCATTTGGTAAATTATCATCTCTAAATAGATCTAGTTCACCTCTAACAGTAACCATTTCAGGGTTTACAGTGAACTCAGGTTTATCTACATTCCCATCAATTCAAAGGTCGAGTGGAGATTATACTCTTAGAAATACTGGTGCTTTACCTAAGACTCCATAAACTGTTATAAATATATAAAAAACTATAAATATGCCAGCCGTAGTTACAGATCAATTTAGAATATTTAATGCAAATAATTTTGTTGAATCTATATTAGACTCATCAAACTCTTATTATGTGTTTTTAGGTTTATCAAATCCAATCAAAGATACTAATCCTGGTTTTGGTAGAACAACCACTGCCAATTGGCCATCTGATCCAGTCGATAATTTCCAAAATCTTTCTCACAATAAAGACACAGTATTGTTTGGTAAGAAAATTTCTACTGGTAATATTAGAAGAGTGGTTAAAAGAAATAATTGGGTCGCAAACACTAGATATGATATGTATCGACATGATTATAGTATAACTAATCCATCTCCCAATTCACAACAAGCAAGTCTTTATGAATCAAAATATTATGTCGTAAATAGTGATTTGAGAGTTTATGTGTGTATTGATAATGGATCATCAGGTGCAGTAGGATCTGATTCAGCAAAAGGTGGTAATTCACTCGATGAACCAACTTTTACTGATACTGAACCCTCTGCTGCTGGTACAAGTGGTGATGGATATGTATGGAAATACCTTTTCACAATTTCTCCAAGTGACATTATAAAATTTGATTCGACAGAATTTATAGCGTTACCAAATGATTGGCCAACATCAACTGACTCTCAGATTCAGATTGTAAGAGAAGCAGGAGATTCTCGTATAAACAATAATCAAATTAAAAAAGTTTATATAGAAAATAGTGGCAGTACCACTACTCCTGTTTATCAACAGGGTGACCATTCTCTGGATATTCTAGGAGATGGAACAGGTGGAGTTGTAAATGTAACCGTCAATACGAGTGGAAAAATTACTAAAACTATCGTTACAAGTGGTGGAACTGGATATACTTATGGTATCGTGGATTTAGATCCAATTCATGTTACAAATTCGATTGCATTGGTGGATAGAGCAAAATTAATACCTATAATACCACCATCAAGAGGACATGGATTTGATTTATATACGGAATTAGGTGCAGACAAAATTTTGATTTACACTAGATTTGATGATTCTACACCAGATTTTCCAACAACCACAAAATTTTCACAAGTCGGAATACTTAAAAATCCTTCAAGATTTTCAGATGAAAGTTCAGTTTTTGATGAAATAAACTTTTCATCTGCCTTTGCGATGAAATTAACTGGTAATCCTGGTACAGTACCTGCTGTTGGAACTATCATATCTCAGGGATTAGCAAAGGGATATGTCACGTCATATAATACACAGACTAATGTCTTAAAATATTCGAGAGATAGGTCTTTGTATTTTGGAAATGATACACCAACAAATCAAACAGATTATATTGGAATAAGTTCTGCTAGTAAAATAACTGAATTTACTCAGGGCGGAGGAAATGTAGATCCTCTTGGAATTGGGATATCATCTTTTAGTGGTGGAACTTCTGTTGTTAACAACAAGATAGTTGATCTAGGAGTGACTTTCACAAATGGTCTTGCAAATCCTGAGATAAATAAACAGACAGGTGATATAATTTATATTGATAACCGTGCCTTAGTTATAAGGGACGCAAGACAAAAAGAAGACGTTAAAATCATTCTGGAATTCTAAAAAAAATGGCACAAAAATCAAATTTAAATGTTAGTCCATACTTCGATGACTTCGATTCAAACAATAATTTTTACAAAGTATTATTCAATCCGGGTTTTCCAGTTCAGGCAAGAGAGTTAACTACTTCACAATCAATTTTACAAAATCAAATTGAAGATTTTGGTAGTCACTTATTCAAGAACGGTTCAGTTGTTATACCAGGCAATATAGTATTCGATAGTAGATATCATGCGGTTAAGTTAAATTCTGTCAATTTTGGAATAGATGTATCTCTTTATATAAACAATTTTATTGGAAAAACAATTACAGGAAAAATATCAAATATAAGTGCAACAGTTGAAAAGGTCGCTTTACCAACTACTGATCCAATTGATGATATTACCATATACGTAAAATATATTGATGGTAATGATAACTTTGAAACAAGTTCATTTATAGATGGAGAGGCACTTATATGTGATGAAAATGTTTCTTATGGTAATACAACAATTCAAGCAAATACAGATTTTGCATCGTTAATTAGTGTAGATGCTACATCAATTGGATCCGCTGCATCTATTGGTAAAGGTGTTTATTTCATAAGAGGTTATTTTGTTAATGTATCACAACAAACATTAATACTTGATTATTATACTAATACACCTACTTATAGAGTGGGATTGAAGATTACAGAATCTTTTGTAAGTGCAAAAGATGATCCTTCTTTATATGATAATGCGAAGGGTTTTACTAATTTTGCTGCACCAGGTGCTGATAGATTAAAAATAACTCTTTCATTAACTAAAAAATTAATAACTGATTTAGATGACACTGATTTTGTTGAATTACTTCGTGTAACTGATGGTAAAGTAAAGAAAATTCAAACAAAAACTAGATATAATTTAATCAAAGACTATATTGCAGAAAGAACTTATGATGAATCTGGTAATTATACAACAAAACAATTTATACCTTCACTTCATAATTCATTAAATGATAAAATTGGTAGTAATGGAATTTTCTTTGATGATCAAAAAACCGATCAAGGAAACACTCCATCTGATGATTTAGCAGTAATTAAATTATCATCAGGTAGAGCATATGTTAGAGGATATCAGGTAGATAAACCATTTACTTCAATTGTTGACGTAGAAAAACCAAGAGATACTGAAAAAATAAACAGTGTATCAATTCCATTTACATCACCAAATAAATTAACAGTTTATGCTGTACAGGGTGTTCCAAAAAATGGTGAGATCGTAAAACTTTATAAAAATTCTGAAAAAAGTATGCAAAGGGAAGGTGAGCATATTGGTGATGCAAGAGCATATGGATTTAATTTAAAAGATGGTGAGTATAAAGATGATTCTAGTAAGTGGGAATTGCATTTATATGATATTCAAACAAAGACAGATTTAATTTTAAGTAGAACACTTGATGGAAGTGATGTACCTTTATCATCCTTAATTGTTGGAAAAAGTAGTGGTGCAGTAGGATTTGCTGTAACAAATGGAGCTCCGAGTGGTGTATTAAGTGTAAGACAAACATCTGGTAAGTTTTTAAGAAATGAATTATTAGAGATAAATGGAGTTGATTTTCCTGTTGGTGTTGGAACAGTCAATTCATTCGGTGTTGAGGATATAAAATCTATTGGACAAACAGATGTGGCAGATTTTCCACAATTCTTTGCAAGAACTGTTCTCCAAAAAGCACCTCTACCAAATGGTGTTAGTGAAATTTATGTGGGTCACACAGGTATTGCAACTGCAACAAATGTTGCTAATGGATCTTTTACTGGTATAAAAACAGATTCTATCATAAGATATAATAGTCCACAATTTTCTAATGAAGAAGTCTTTAATAGAGTAGTGTCCATCTCTGCTGATGGTAAGACAGCAACATTAGAAGCAATTGGATCTGGAACCACTAATGTTTTTACTGGATCATTACCTAAATTAAGTGATGATAGTTTTTCTGTCAAAGCATTTTTAGGTGTGCCAATTATAAGCACCAATGATACTGGTCTGTTTGCACCTTTACCTGATGTTAATATTGCTTCAGTTGATTTAGATAGATCTAATTTATTATTAAGTAGACAGATTACAGGAGAGGCAGTATCTGGTAATCAATTAGTTATAAACACATCTCAATTAACAGGTATAACTGATGTAGCATGGGCAACATTTGATGAAGAAAGATATTCAATTCATTACCCCGAAGCATTTTTTAACAATGCAGGTGATAAATCAGTTGGTAAAATAACTGATGATACATTTGTATTAGCGGGAAATGCTATTACAATTTCTGGTTTATCAAATCATGGTTCAGGTATTGTTGTAAATACAACTGCTCAACAAAATTTTGTTGAAAGTAAAGTAAAAACATATAATCGAAGTGTAAAATTAACTGTAAATAAATCTAAAAATGCTATTTCAGGTATGACCACAGCAATTGGAGATGGTACAACAGCACTTGCTGATGGATTATTATTCAATGATTTTTTTGGTTTAAGAGTTCAAGATGAAAGAATATCATTGAATCGTCCAGATGTTGCTAAGTTAATTGCAGTATACGAGTCAGTTGATGGGGACGCACCCACATTAGATAAATTGAAATTTAGTGCATCAATCGCTGTTTCAAGTAATTGTGTAGTAGGAGAAACAATAAGTGGATCTGATTCTGATGCAATAGCACGAGTAATTTCTACAAATGCAGGTGGAGATGCAAACAGTATAGAAATTGTATACCTTAACGATGCATCCTTTATTACAGGAGAGGTTGTAACATTTAGTGAATCAAATATTGAATCACCTGTTGAAATAATAACCATTGGAGTTAGAAAAGATCTAACAACTTCGTATAAACTTGATAAAGGTCAGAATAGAGAATTTTATGATTATTCAAGTATTGTTAGAAATCAAGGTGTGCCAGAACCAACTAGACAACTGTTAGTAATTTTCGATCATTACACAGTTCCGACTAATGATTCAGGAGATGTATTTACTGTTTTAAGTTACGATGATGAAAGGTATGCGACTGATATTCCATTCATCGATCAGTTTAGAGCATCAGATACTCTTGATTTTAGACCNAGAGTTGCTNACTTCACTGTTGATACAAAATCACCATTTGATTTCACTTCAAGAACTTTTGACAGTTCATCCAACATATTNCTAAAAACAGGTGAAGGAGCAGTTATAAGTTATGAGTATTATCTTCCTAGAATTGACAAGTTATATTTAAATTCAAAAGAGGAATTTATTGTTCAAAAAGGTGTTTCAGCCAGATATCCAAAACCACCACAAAAAAGTGAAGGTTTATTAGAAATTGCCCAAATATCATATCCTGCATATCTCTATAATCCACAAGATGCAAAATTTAAATTAATTGATAATCGTAGATATACCATGAGAGATATAAGTGGTATTGAAGATAGAGTAAAGAGTTTAGAAACTACTACGTCTCTCACACTTCTTGAAATGGATACTAAAACTCTCCAAATTCAGGATGCAGAGGGTAGAAATAGATTTAAATCTGGTTTCTTTGTTGATGATTTTTCTACAACTAATTTCCTTAATAAAGATTTTACTTCTGCGGAGATAAACCCAAATACAAATGAGTTAGTTCCTATTAGAGCAAGAAATGCAATCAAACTAGATTTAGCACCAGCAGATTTAAATAATAATTCTGGAAATTTCCCTTTACTTGATCCAAATTTACAAAAAACAGGTAGAGCAATTACTTTAAAGTATGATGAGGTTGATTGGTTAGAACAATCCTTTGCAACAACTGTGGAAAATGTTAACCCTTTCCATGTTGTTGTTTATACTGGAAATATATTCTTAGATCCAACAAATGATGTTTGGACAAGAACAGTACAGTTAGAGGATAAAAACATAACAACAACCCGTAACAATGAAGTTAATTTAAATCAAAACATCGATTTAAGTAGTTTCAATTTTGCTGACATCAACAGAAGAGAAATAAACAGAAGACAAGCAAATAGTTCCCGTGCTGGAACATCAAGAACTACCACAAGAATTCGTGCTGGTAGGGAGAGAGATGTAAATATTAGTCAGACAACAAGAAATTCATTCACAACCACAGATGTATCAGTAAGAAATGTATTAATTTCATCTGATGTTGACTCATTTATGAGATCAAGAAATACTGAATTTGTAGCATCTAACTTAAAACCAAAAACACGTTACTACCATTTCTTAGATAATAAGAAGGGTGTTGATTTAGTTCCAAAATTAATTGAAATTAAAAATGCTAGTGGCATTGATGGGTCAGATGGTACCTTCCAAATTGGTGAAACAGTTGTTGGTACAATTGGAAATGATACAAGATTAAGATTTAGACTTGCTCAACCAAATCATAAGAGAGGTAAGTTTGATGATCCTATAACCACCTATCTATCAAACCCTTATTCTACGGTACCTGCGGGAGGCACAGCAGAGGCATTACCATTAATATACAGTCAAACATCAACTATATTAAACGTCGATACTGAGGCGTTAGCAGAGGAGGCAGAAGGAAGTTTCTCTGGATATGTCAAGAAAGATATGAAACTTGTTGGAAAAACAAGTGGAGCTGTTGCTTATGTAAAAGATGTGAGATTAATTTCAGATGGCGGTGGTGATGTTTTAGGAACATTCTTCCTGAAAGATCCAAATTCAAAACCACCAGGACCTAATGTAAAAGTAGAAACTGGAACAAAAACATTTAAATTATCATCTGATATAAACAATGATCCAGGTTTACCAGGCAGTAGCGACGTTTCATTTGCAGAGGTAAATTATGTTTCAAACGGTACTGTTGAAAGATGGCAGAATGAAGTAACAACAACAAACACAGTAAATGATATTAATTTAACTGCAAATATTGGATTTACTGTAAATACTGTTAACGTTGACACAATTACAACAGAGTTCTATGATCCTCTTGCTCAGACATTTGTTGTTGGAGGAAATATTGAAGCACCCTCTGACATTGATACAAATGATGATATCGATGGTGCATTTTTGACAGCAGCGGAAGTTTACTTTGGAAAGTGTGATCAGAAGACTGCACCAATTACTTTCCAGATAAGAACTACACAATTAGGTATACCTACTAGAAGAGTGATTGGAACTCCTGTTGTTCTCTTCCCAGATTCTGTGGTTGGAACAGATGCTGATGGAAATAATATCTTACTCAAAGATAATACATCCTCTGATGGTTCAGTTGGAACTAAGGTAACCTTCCCCGAACCAATTTACTTACCACCCGGCACTGAATACGCATTGGTATTAGTATCTGATAAGAGTATGGATTATGAGGTGTGGACTGCGATAATGAATGAACCCACTGTAAATACCCAAAATCTACCAACTGCTGAAGTGACCACATACTCTACACAGTATGCGATGGGAACTTTATTCAAATCACAGAATGGTTCAATTTGGACAGAAAATCAATATCAAGATATGAAGTTCAAGTTATACAAAGCAAACTTCACATCTGATTCAGGAACTGCTGTTTTCTACAATCCTGATATAACTCTTCCTGATGATCCTACACCAGATGAAAATAGTATTGAAGTTCCAAGACTATTGGATAATCCTATCTTAACTTTACCTAAAAAAGCAAGAGTTGGAATTACTTCATTCAAATCTCATGATAAACTTCTTCCAAATGTTTTATCTCCTGGTAGACAAATACATGCAGATGGTAAAGTGAATAGCACAGCTGTGATTGAATCAGTTGGTGGAAGACCACATTTTGTTGGTATAGTTACAGGTGGTGCAAATTATGCTGCTGGTACAAATGTTACAACATATAATATTCTTGGAGAGGGAACAGGATTAACAGTTAATATAACTGGTGTCGATGATAATGGAACTATCACTGGTATTTCAACTGTGGATACCTCATCTCAAAATGGATACAAAGTTGGTGACATTGTAGGTATTGTAACATCATCAGTTACAGGAGATAGGGGAAGAGGTGCACAAATAACTATTGTTGATGTTGTTAATACCGATACATTATACTTAACAAATGTTCAAGATGAAAATGCTTCTTGGACTGATTCAATAGGCGATGTATTAAGATATCGTGATGGATCAGTTGCCTCTGGATCCTTAGGTGCTGGTGCTACTGTTATTACATCTTATACTGCGAGTGGAGCACCTTTTGATGGTAATCACTTTATGATTGAAGATTTTGAACATGGAATGTATTCTAATTTAAATAAAACAAAATTCCAAGGAATAAAACCTGATACTCCAAATGTAAAATTAGCTGCGAGTATATCAGCAACAGAAACTACTCAGATATCAGTTGGTTCAACCAGTAGTTTTGGATTCTTTGAAGGAGCACCAGTGCATCAAAATAATCCAGGATACATCAAACTGGGAGATGAAATTATTAAATATCAATCTGTTGGTTCTGATACACTTAATTCACTTACAAGAGGTATTGATAATACTATCGCACAACCTCATGGTCAAGTTAATGATGTTCAAATGCAAAAGTATGAATTGAGTGGAGTTTCATTAAGAAGAATTAATAATATTACTAGAAATGTGCAAGATACTGATCTTAAACTAGATTCATATACGGTCACTTTTGATAGGAGTGCAACTGGAAATTTAGGAATTGATAGAAGTTCTAATTCAAATGTTAATGGTGTTAATAGTGTTTTACCCGCACTTAATTTTAATGAACAAAAATTTGCAGGTGGTGATAATATACACTCATCAACTAATGTAATGTTTGGTGCAGTGGTTCCAACATTTAATTTACTAAATCCAGGTTCTGATACCGATACTGTTGCATCAATTAGAACAGTTTCAGGTAGAAGTGTTAATGGAACTGAGGATCCCTTTATTGATCAGGGGTATGAACCAGTTGAAATTAATGAATATAATCAATTAAATTCAACTCGTATTGTTGCATCCAAATTAAATGAGGATACATATCTTGGTAACTTACCTAGAAATAAATCACTAACTGTGAATGTTACTCTAAGCAAATCACCATCTACTGCATTATCACCAATTATTAGAACAGACACTGCATTTGTTGAGTTAATTAACAATCGTCTCAATGATCCAATTGGAGCAGAAAATTATGCAATAGATGGTAGAGTTGATAATATTGCGAATGATCCTCATGCGGCATCTTATATGTCAACCTTAGTCGAATTGAAAAAACCAGCTACATCACTCAAAGTTTTATTCTCTGCTTATAGAGATGAGACTGCAGACATTAGGGTTTTATACGCATTACAAAAACCAGATGATAGTGGAGAAGTTAGATTTGAATTATTTCCTGGTTTTAAAAATTTACTTGATACAACTGATGACGGAAATACAAATTTCGTAGTTGATTCAACTAAAAATGATGGAAGACCTGATGTATTTGTACCTGCTAGTTTGGATGACGAGTTTTTAGAGTATCAATTCACTGCTGATAATTTACCTGAATTCACTGGTTATATAATTAAGATAGTGATGTCTGGTAAGAATCAGGCAAGACCTCCAAAAATAAAAGATCTTAGAACAATTGCTGTAAGATGATAAGAGTTGACGGACACAAAAATCTTTACCGTGATGAACATTCAGGTGCAATAGTAAATTGTGATGATGTTGCGTACGATAACTACATTCGTACTTTAAAAACATCAGAAAAGAAGAAAAATGAAATTGATCAAATGAAAAGTGACATTCAAGATATCAAAGATGCTTTGAAAGAATTGAAGGAGGGGATTAACTTAGTCATAAATAGTAAATAATATAGTATTGTTAAATAGATGGCTGTATATGTATCGAATATCGTAATCAATTCAGGCACGACTTTTTCTGAGACTTTCACATTGGAATCTGCCACTACTAATTCAGCGTTTAATTTAACTGGATATGCTGGTGCTGCACAGATGAGAAAACATGCTGGAAGTTCAACAGCAACTGCGTTTACTGTTGAATTTCAAGATCCACTCACTACTGGGCAAATTATATTAGGTCTCACAGCAACTCAAACTGCCGCATTGAAACCAGGTCGTTATGTGTATGATATTGTTATTACAAAGGATGCTAATAAACAGACGGTCGTTGAAGGGAATGTGTTAGTTCGAGAAGGAGTAACCCGTTAATGGCAGACATTAAAGTTCGCGTTGGTGGAGATAGTATCAAGGCCCGTGTTGGACAAAAAAATGTTGTTAAAGTCATCGCTGCTGCCTCAGGTGGAGCGGTAAGTGCTGATACTGCCATAAATGTAATAGGTGGTATTGCTTCGGTTTCTCAACTCTCAGTCGGTGAAGTTGATGGAATGACGGGTGTCTCCACTTTTTTTGGAGAATCCTTATTTAAAGACGCTGTAACTATTGATGGTTTAACAACCATAAATGGAATCACAACAGTCACAGCACCTACATTATTTGCAAAACAACTAAATATTGCAGGTGTTTCGTCATTTATTGGAATCACTACATTTGGAAACGATCTTTTTGTAGGTGGTGACCTGTATGTTGGAGATGATTTAAGGTTTGACGAATTTGATGCCAGAAATGGAAATATTACTGGTATTTTGACTGCTGCAACATCAAATGTTGTTAATAACTTTACTGTTGGTGGAACAGCAGATATCACTGGAACACTAACTGCTGGATTGATCGATGGAGGATTTTATTAAAAATGGCAAAACCAAGTAGTAGACAAGAATTAATAGATTACTCTTTAAGGAGATTAGGTGCTCCTGTGCTGGAAATAAATGTTGATGATGATCAAATAGATGACTTAGTTGATGATGCTCTACAAATCTTCAATGAACGTCATTTTGACGGTGTTGAGAGAATGTATTTAAAATATAAATTTACACAAGATGATCTTGATAGAGGAAAAGCAAACGGAACATCAGGGGTTGGAATTGTTACTACTACTGGAAATTCTACAAGTGTAAGTGGTTTAGGAACAGTTACATCTAATTTTTATGAAACATCTAATTTCATACAAGTTCCAGATTCAGTCATAGGAGTTGAAAAAATATTTAGATTTGATAGTAGTACTATTTCGGGTGGAATGTTTAGTATAAAATATCAATTATTTCTAAATGATCTTTATTATTTCAACTCTGTTGAGTTAATGCAATATTCTATGACAAAAACATATCTTGAAGATATTGATTTCCTATTGTCACCGGAAAAACAAGTTAGATTTAACAAGAGGCAAAATCGTTTATATTTGGATGTAGATTATAATACACTCACAACTGATGATTTTATTGTTATCGATTGTCAAAGAATTTTAGATCCAAATACATTTACTAGTGTATATAACGATAGTTTCTTAAAATTATACTTGACAGCACTTATTAAGAGGCAGTGGGGACAAAACCTAATGAAGTTTAGAGGAGTTAAGTTAGCAGGTGGAATTGAATTAAATGGTAGAGAAATATATGAAGACGGTGAAAGAGATTTAGAAAATATTAGACAAAGAATGCAACTTGAATATGAAACACCACCTCTTGATTTTATTGGTTGATGACAAATGGCATTAAATCCCTTTTTTCTACAAGGATCACAAAGTGAGCAGAGACTTGTTCAGAGTTTAATTAATGAACAGTTGCAAATTTATGGTATAGATGTAATCTATTTACCGAGAAAAATATTATCAAAAGATGAGATTTTAACAGAAGTTCAATCATCTACATTTAACGATAATTATGCAATAGAAGCGTATATTAACACATATGAAGGGTATAGTGGTGCTGGCGACATAATGACCAAATTTGGAATGAGTTTGAAAGATGAGTTAACAGTAACAATATCAAAGGAAAGATTTGAAGATTTTATAAGCACATTTTTGGCAGACCTACCAGCAAGTGAAAGAGAAATTGCCACAAGACCTTGTGAGGGAGATTTAATATTTTTCCCATTAGGGCAAAGAGTATTTGAAATCAAATTTGTAGAGCACGAACAACCTTTTTATCAGTTAGGTAAAAATTATGTCTATCAGTTAAAGTGTGAATTATTCGAACTTGAAGATGAACTAAGTAACATATCAGGTGATGCGATTGAAACAATTACAAATGATATGGATGATGAAATGGTTGATCATGGTTACATTACAAATCTATCAGTTGTCTCAGTCGGTAAAACAGCGAGTTTGGGTGTAAGTACAGTTACAGGATACATTCGAAAAATTGAACTTACAAATGATGGATTTGGTTATACAAAAGTACCAACTGTTTCAATTACACCAGCACCGGCAGGAGGAGTAACTGCTTCAGCAGTAGCAATCACTACGTCAGTTGCTGATGTATTTTCAGTTAAAGAAATATTACTCATTAATCCTGGTTCAGGATATACCGTTGCACCAACAATTACAATCAATAGTTTCATATCGACGATCGCAGGAATCGGTTCAACTACATTTGGTGTTGGTGCTGCTGCAACCTCTGTTCTTGTTACTAATTCTGCTGGTATTGGAAGTATCTCAATATCTGATGATGGAGATGGATATACATCAGATACCCCACCAACAGTAACAATACAAACTCCTTCATCAGGAGTTGGTACAGCATTAGGTGTTGTTCAAGTTAACGCAAATAATAATAATATTTTCAGAGTATTAATTAAAGATGCGGGTATTGGATATACTTCAAACCCAACTGTCTCAATATCAGATCCTGATATCATAAGTGGTATTGGAACTTATCAGTTTGGTGAAATTGTTGTCGGTTCAAGATCTGGTGCAAAAGGAAGAGTTAAGAAGTGGGATTCGGATGATAGGATTCTTACATTGGGTTCTACAAATAAAGACTTTCAACCAGGCGAACTTGGAATTGGAACCGTTTCAGGTGCTCAATATGGTATTGATAAAATTTTATCTGATGGTTTTAATGATAAATATGATAAGGCAACTGAAATTGAGAACGCCGCAGAAGACATAATCGATTTCTCAGAAGGTAATCCATTTGGTACATTTTAATGTTAGGAACTTATTACTACCATGAAATAATAAGAAAGACGATTATATCGTTTGGAACATTATTTAATGATATAAACATTCGACATGATAATAAAGATGGTTCAACTTTTAGTGAATTAAAAGTACCATTAGCATACGGTCCTTCTCAAAAATTTCTTGCAAGATTAGAGCAACAAGCAGATTTAAATAAACCAATTGCAATTACATTGCCAAGGATGTCATTTGAGATGACATCAATACAATATGATTCTTCAAGAAAACTTGGTGTAACACAATCATTTAAGGCATCTGATGGCACTAATTTAAAAAAAGTTTTTATGCCTGTTCCTTACAATATCGGTTTTGAATTAAATATTCTTGCAAAATTAAATGATGATGCTTTACAGATTGTAGAACAGATATTACCTTTCTTTCAACCTTCTTTTAATATAACTGTTGATTTAGTTAGTGCAATTGGTGAAAAGAGAGATATACCAATCGTATTAGACTCAATGAATTTTCAAGATGATTATGAAGGAGATTTTGCAACAAGAAGAGCATTAATATATACGTTAGGGTTTACAGCAAAGACTTACTTATTCGGACCTGTACCATCATCCTCAGATGGTCTTATCAAGAAAGTTCAAGTTGACATGGCAGCTAACACAGATACAAGAACTGCAAAGCGTGAAATGAGGTATACTGTTGAACCTGATCCACTATCAGCAGGTCCTGATGATGATTTTGGATTCAGTGAAACAAGTTCATTCTTCTCTGATGGTAAAACATACAGTCCTACACAAAGGAGAGATATTTAATTATGGATAACCAAAACTCAGAAAATAAAATAGTAAACGTGGATGCGACACCCGTTGATAAAGGTCAGTTGCAGAAAGTTGAAGATGTAGAAAAAGATTATTCATATACAAGAGGTAATTTATATTCACTAATCGAAAAGGGGCAAGAAGCAATTAATGGTATTATGGAAGTTGCTGGCGAAACTGCAAGTCCGAGAGCATATGAAGTTGCAGGACAATTAATAAAGTCAGTTGCAGATACGACTGATAAGTTGGTTGACTTACAAAAGAAAGTTAAAGAATTAGATGAAGATTCTCCAAAAAGTCCAAGTAGTGTTACGAATAATGCTCTGTTTGTAGGATCTACATCTGAGTTATCCAAGATGCTCAAAAAGGGTTTTCTAAATAATAACGAGTCTAACGAAGCTAAATAATATGAAGAAATGTAAACAAGGCTACTATTATTGTCACACTGATAAGAAGTGTAAGAAGATCCCTACTGGGTATCGAGTCGGTTATGGTGGTTATCTCAGGAGAGAAGACGAAAAAAATGGTAATGGCAAATCTAACGGAAGTTCTAACGGAAATGGGACTAATGGGAATGGTTCTGGAAATGGTAACGGTGGCTCTGGTGGTAATGGTGGTGGTAATGGCTCAGGCGGGGGCGGAGTAGGAGAGAACGTAGAAATCAGAACTG
>JGI25127J35165_1000129_pt1 | contig 30324 bp, 20 predicted proteins | sample ETNvirenome_2_30_FD_35165 | JGI IMG/M metagenome (IMG submission 35165) | reverse complement strand
CAATCGAAGCGACGGGTCGACGACGTCGAAGAGAAGCATCGGACGACGCGACGTAGAGGACAAGGAAACACCGTCGAAGAATGGCGCGTCTTCGTGAGTCGTGTGAGCGAGCCTTACTCCGGCTTCCTCCTCGCTCAAACGGTATCGTCGTGGGTGCGTGGCTTGGAAGTCCGCCTGCTCGGGCTTACTCACCTGCGTTGTCTTACTGTTGTCCTGCGCGGTCTTGTAGATGACGTGGTGCACCGCATTGTCGACAAAGGTTGGCTCCTCTGCGATGGCGCCGATTTGGTCGTGGATGGCGTTTGAGCGACCAAGGCTACGCCCTGCGTATGACGTGTTCGTAGGTGACGTGACGGTGTAGGTCGTCATGCTCCCACTCCGTTGTCTGTGCGGTCACCCTCGCTTGCGTGCGATGCCGTGTTCATCTTGTCTCCCGCAAAGAGCGACTGCGTGTAGCGCGGTTGCACCGTGTAGTCGAGGCGGATGAACTGCTCGTCGTCCTGCTTGACTGATTGTCGACGGCTTGCGTCACCGCGGAAATGCTGCAGCGTGTTGTTGGTCACCACCATGCGCGCGACAGCCTGAGTGGTAGAGGTCGTGAAGTCGCTTGCGTCAGCGCCGGGGATGAGCGGACCCACGCTTGCGGGAGCACTCGTCGAAGAAGAGAGGTTGAACAGATAAACAGGCGCGTATGGTGGGTTGCTTGGTGCAGGGTTGGTATTCCGCATATAGGAGGATGCTGAATCAGCAGCGCGCGCATTCGGTGCATCATACATGAAGACGCCATAACGCCCCGCTGCCGTGGCCGACAGGACGTGCGCGGTGTCGTCTCGGAACAACTCGATGTGCCGGTTGTCGAGCACGCGCACCGGGCGGATGAGGAACTTCAGCGTTTGGTCCTTGACGTTGGTCTTGTATGACGTTGAGACGTGGTTGCTCGTCTGATACGGATTGGTCGTCACGCCAGAAGAGGCGCCCCACAGGTGGTCGCTGATGGCCTCACCGTCTGAAGTGACCTCCAAAACGTAGGTGCCGCCAATCGGGGGGATGCCGTGCGTGGTGCCGAACTTCAGAACCTGCTTCGCACTCGACAGGTTAAGCGTATGCAAATTGAGGTTTCCAACAGCACGGTTCGCTGTGCTCACTCCACCAGAGAAGATGAAGCGCTGACCAACCTGCCGGTCTGTATGCAGGCTGTGGGCCTCGGTGCTTGCGATGACGTAGTTGTCGCCCATCTCACCGTCGTTCTCTCCCACCGTCATCGCGTCCAAACCAATACGCGGTTTCGATTTCGCAATTGGTTCCTGCATGAATGTGAAGTTTGACTTCTCGACGTTCGTCCCGACGTTCGCTTCTCGCTTCAACAGGCCATCATCACCTGCGAGTTCAAGACGCGCGCTGATACCTTGCGGCATTTCGTGAGCCTGCAGCGACACGTTCGACGGGCGAATAAGCCCGCTTGTGAAGGCAGGCTCGCTCGTGTGGTGCGACAGCACCAACCCGAAGGGTCGCAGGTCCTCGCTAACGGCCTGCAGCACATCTTCGTTGAAGTAGGTCGGGTAGCGCACACCGCGCCCGTCACCACGGTCACCAACACGCTTTGCGGTAGCGGGGTCGAAGAAGGTCTTCTCCGCAAGACTGAAGCGCAGCGTCGCATCATCGAACATGGCTTCTGCCGATTTGGTTCGGTCGGTTGCTCGATAAGCGTCCTCAGGGTCCCACGAAGGGCGGACGCCGAAGCCGCGCACGGGGAAGCGCCGCACTTCCTCACCCGTAGTGTTGCCCCACCAATCGACCATGTAGTGGGCCTGAGCAAGCGCGAGGTTGACGCGTTGGTCTTCGACGTCAGTCGACATGCGGTGACCTGCGGGCGTGTCTGCGTGGAACTGCCGGATGGCCGTTTCAGGGTTCCTGATGTTGCGCACCGCGCATCCGAAGCCCTTCGTCATTCGGCGCCCGTCGCTGTATCGCACTTGCTGCAGTTTAAGGTCGCTGCCGATGAGAGCAGACGCATTGGTCTGTCGCTCGATGACGCCGACGTAGGAGGGTTGAGCGGTGGAAGTGACGTTGGAGTTGCCCGAACTGCTTTGCGTGTTCGTGTTGACTGTCGTCTGCTCGTTGCTGACGAACGGCCCTTCAGCGTCGTAGTGGTAGTAGGCGTGAGGGTCACGGAGGGCTTGATTGGATTTGATGGCCCATCGCGGTCGGTTATACGGCTGACGCACGGAAATGCGGTAGCCCCATCCAGCGTTACGCTTCGTGCTTTCTGAGTCGATTGACTCAGTCATTGTCTCGACGTTAGCGTCAGCGACGACCAAACCTTTCGCATCACTCACTTGTTTGATGACGGGGTCATCCCACTTGTTTCGCCATCCGGGTGCCGCGGTGCCGTAAAGCGACAGCGAACTCATCTGCGCACCAAAGCGGTGACCACCGGGCCAGAATGCGCCCAGTTGGTATTTGCGCGACTTTCCATCCGTGCCTGCCTGATGTGGGTAGTTGGCGTCAGGATAGGAATCAGTCAGCCCGTCACCCGGCCCTTCCCACGCTTTCATCCTGAACTTGAACGGACCATCGCTCATCGCGTAAGTGAACTCATGGTAGTGCACCATCTCGAAATGCTCAGGCGCGTGATTGAATGCTTTCTTGTCGACAGCGGCGTCGCCCTTGTTTGTCCGGCTGTCGGAAAACCACGTCATCGGACGACCGAGGTTATAGTGCCAAAGACACAGATACGCGTCTGGCAGATGCAGCGAGTTGGTGTCGCGTGTTCCTGAGAGCAGTTGCGGTAGGTTGCGCGTAGCCACACTTGCTTCAGATTGAGTGTAGACACCGCCGGGTGGGAGGTTGTTATAGGGCGAAGATAGGCGCACCGTAGCACCTTGCGTGGCTGCAGCCCAAAACCCACTTGTCGTGTTCGCGATGCCGTTGAACACCACAGGACCCGACGAGCCAATACCGCTGATGTATCCTCGGTCAACATAAGTGGCAGTCTGCTCGACCCCGCTTGCATCGGTGATGGTCAAGCGGTGGCGGTAGTAGGACAACCCAACGAGTGGGAAGAGCGTGTTGTTTCGGACGTAGAGTTTCGCAGCCGATTGGTCGCCGTGTTCAATCGTGGCCGTAGGAGTCAGCGACGTGAGGTATTCGGTGTAGACGTCGAGGTAGTGCGAAGGGTAGCCAAGCATCGTTGTCTGCGTGCCTACCGCCCCAAGGGTTGAACGACAGAACAGGTAGTAGTCGTCGGGTTGGTATTGCTCAAGGCGCTTCCAGTTGTTCGTCGAGGAGAAGATGGTAGAAGATGCAAGCGCAGCACTCCACCACGGCACGGTGACGGTGTTGCCCGGAGTGGAGCGGTGGAACATGTTTGGATGATACGGCAGACTGCGACGCGTGAATGCTCCCGAAGAGGTGGCGTTGACGCCGAAGGGGTTGCTCAGCCCAAGCGTGGGGATGTTGGTGAACTGCTCACGCGTTGATGCGTCGATGTCGAGCATCAACTCGTTGAGGTAGATTTCACAGCCGCGCACGTCAGCCATTGTGGCCTCCGACAATATGAGGTCGAAACTGTTCGTTCCCCATTGGAGGGAAACGACTGTCGCCACCATTTGGTCCGTAAGCGTGCGCACCGTGGTGTTGGCCCCGCTTGGGTCCTCAGGTGCGTCGTTAGACGCAAACGTGGTGTTCTCGTTGTTGCCCATGAACTGCTTGCTGAAGAGGTTCGGCTGAATGACGATTTGGTAAGCACCGACCTCAGCAGGGTCAGGAAAATTCCACGCTGTGTTGTAGTTGGTGCCAACCTCCAACTGAATACGGTGTCCGCCTGCAGCGTTGCATGAGGCGCTGTCGTCAGCGATGCCGTATCCATCGAAGCGCAACTTTGTCTCTGTGAGGAGCGTGAAGCCATCGCCGTGGATGTCGCTCGGCGGGTTAGGTGCGGTGACGCCGGAGAACCAAACGAGAGAGTTGGGGACAGCCCTGCTTGTGTCGTAGTCGGTAGCGCCAAAGCACGCCCGGTTTTCTTCGTAGATGCGTTGGTAGATGGGGTGCGCAAGGTGTCCGGGCATCATCGCCATCGTCGGGGTGACGTAGTGGTGCCCCATACGAGGCAGCGGCATTGGTGTGAGTTTGTTGGCTGCGCGCACCTTTGCTGCAGGACTGACGCCGGGTGTAGGAGTAATCCAATCGGTCAACGGTTTGTCGGGGCTGTTGCCGCTCACTTCGGCGTGGTCACGCAATCGTCGTGCTGCGAAGTGGCGCGTCGAACCCGCAGGGACATAGAACGAGGGTTTGATGGTGTCGCCGCTGCTCCACGAGAAGTCCGGTGCAAAAACAACACCGGTGAAGTTGGAACCGCTGACGTCGGTGAAAGACGCAATCGTGCCGTTGATGCTTAGGAAATAGCGTCCATCGGGAGTGCCGTCTTGCTTCCAAATGTCTGCGGTGATGGTTGCGTTGGCGGTGATGGTGTTGGTTCCAACCGCCGTGACTGTGAGAGCGTTGCGCGTCATCGCGTTGTTGATGATGCGCATTGGCTCCCGCTCCGTGTAGGTGTAGCCCATCTTGGTGACGTGGAAGTAGAGCGCGCGGTCGTGTGGTTCATACGCTGTCTCAAGCGGGTTCTGCGACTGCAAGGAGTTGGTGCTGTCGGGGAACTGATTGGGGTTCTGATTGATGTGCTCATAGCCTGTCTGCTCCCAACGTGGTGCGGTTTGAGGTCGCCCCGCATCTGCTTGGAAATTCGTTAGGACTTCACCTGCAGGTTGCGACGGGTGCTGCAATCCACCGCTACCCATCGTTTCGTGCTGATAGGCTTGCAGTCGGTCGAATCCAGAGCGGACGAGGATGTTGCCGGGGATGTCGTCGTGGTTGGGTAGTTGAATCTTCATGTTGGGCGACGTGCCGCTACCTGCCAAAGCAGGAGCCAAGCCTTCGTTTTCGCGGTCGTGAACCAACTCGTAGTCCCGAATGACGACGCCGAGCGGAGAGCCGCCCTCAAGCGTGTGCTGTTGCCCGGTGTCGTCCGTGACGATGATGGAACTGAACTGCATCTCTTCGTTTGGGATGCTGAGTGCGTTGCGCACCTCGTAGGGGAATTGTTCAGCGAGAGAAGGATGCGCGAGTTCTTGTGCTTGGATGATGGGATACATCGCCGCGTTCGTCGTTTCAAACGAGAAGCGCACGTTGCCGTAGATGGTTTCTCCAAAGCGGACGTATTCACTCCCTACCTTGTGCACAGTCCACGGGATGGCCCCAAGGCCGCGCGCGTTTTGAGCAGGCATTGTGAGGTTGCCGCCACTCATCCGCTTCCATACGACGTGCTCAACGAAAAAGTTGCGCGCGGCAACGCGGTCCTTCCAGTAGTCGAAGATGTCTCCTCGGTGGTCGGAGTAAGACGTGTAGCCGCTCATGCTGACCTTCGCTGTCTCGCTGTCGAACAGATTGTCGTTCGGATAGTTGGAGACGTTAGGGTTCTCCTCTTGGTCGAAGAAGAGGTCGCCCGTAGGGAACAGGCAGGTTTCCATCTGAGCAAGTCCGGTGCTCGCCCCTGTCGTGAACAGAGGAGACGCGTCTGTAGGTTTCGTGATGGTGACGTCGTGCAACGCTTCGACGTGCGGACCTGCGTTTGATTCAGCGCTGTAGCGGTCTGTGTTGAAGCGGTCGTTGTGATAGGCAAGAACGGTGCCGCCCTCAGCAGTCCCACCCCACTTGAGTTGCAGCATGTCGCCACATGCTTCCTGTCCGTTTCGCCAAGACTTGGCGATGATAGGGAGGTCACCCTCGTAGGAAACGACAAGGAAGTGGCGTTGATGTAGTCCTGTCGCGTCGTGCGAGGCAGACTTGGGGACCCAGTCAGCCTCAGCGTTCTCAGCGCTGTCGGTCTGCAACACCCATTGAATGCTGCCTGCTTGGTGGCATCCAAGTGCGGACCCGTATGGGTTGAAACCGAGGGATGGATGCCATGCACCCAGTCCTGAGGCGAGGCGGTTGTTGCTGTTGTCCACAACCTTGAGGCTGTTGAAGTAGGAATAGCGCTCACCACTCCATCCCACCGCTCCAACGGCGCGCGTCCTGTCGATTGCATCAGTCACTCCGCTGAAGTGAACTTGGGTCGTCGCAAAGTGGTCGAAGGGGCTGTTCGACATTTGCCCGCTCGACGTTGCTGATGTTGTGCGCGTGCCTTCAAGCGCAGCCTGAATGCCGTTGTCCCACCGCAGGTTGCCCGCCTTTGACCACGCGAACGCCTTGAAGTTGCTACCGAGGGAGGTGACTGCCGCCGCTGTTGTCGGGTCCTCCAACCGAGTTTGATTGGAGCACATGTTGTTCCCAAGAACAAAGACACCGTTGCCTTGGTCGTAGTGAGAATAGTAGCCGTAGTAGGAATCTGTGCCGTTGCTAACGCGCAGCCAACCATTTTCGGGCAGCGTGAGTGGTAGGCCCGCAGGGATAGTCAGCAGCCCGTTGGTGTCGTCGTAGTTGCCGTCGACAACCGCACCAAGGTCAATCCAACCGTAGCGGTCTTGACGCTGCGCGTCTTGGAAGGAGGGCAAGAATGAGCCACCCAATGCTTTGAGGTTGGAGCGACCGGGGTAGGTGTTGATGGCTGAGGCTACGACCGCCGCCAACTCTTCCGCATTCTGGCATCGNGTCGCGTCAATCAGGAAGACGTCGTCAGGGATGTTTGAGTCAGCAAGCGTNGCGTCATAGTCCGTCAGCACATAGGAGCCTACGCGGAACATCGTAGCGTTAAGCCCCAAGCGTTCGATGTGCGTCATCGCTGTGTTTGCTGAGTTGACGAGGCTTGCAGTCACAGGATGCGGCGCGTTCTTTCTTACGCCGTTGTCGAACCATGAACCACCTGCCGTGTAGCCGCCATCAAGATGGAAGATGAGTTTGCTGAGAGCGAAGTCGGTGATGCCTCCCGCGTAACGCCTCGTTATTCCGTAGAAAGAGAAGGGGTGCGCGTATTTATTTGAGGCCGAAGGCAGGGTGGCGGTCGGTGTGTAGAAGTGGTTGCTCACATAGCGACCGTTGACCGGCGAGGCGAGGTTGAAGTCCGTGTTCGGCGAACCGTAAGCAGGTTCCCAATGTCGGAACGTCTCGTAGGGGAAGACGTTGGTCGCCCCATACGCGTCCACCATCGGCAGGAATTGGTCGGCACCGCTGTCGAGCGTTGTGTTGCTGAGTTCGTTCGGGAGGAAGTAGCCTGCCTCGTTGCCTTGGTTGAACGTGGTGCCCACCGCCCCGTCGAGACTGCAGTATTTCTTCGCCGCAGCCGTCCACTTTGCTGACGGCTCGACCGACGTGGTCACGGCCAAACTCTCTCCTCGCCAATGCTTGGGCACGGCCTGACCCGGTCCGAAAATCATGTAGGCAACGCTGTTTGCAGAATCTGTGTAGCGCGCGTATGGGTGAGCAAACCGGAGGATGACGGGCACCGGCTTGGCGACCTTGACGTTCGTGTAGGTCGTGCTTGGGATTGTGTGCGTATTTGTGTTGCCGTCGATGTCCGTGTTGAGCACAGCGTCGGAGTTGGCAAAAGGTGGTGTTGGTTCTCCGCGGTGTTGATTCATCAACGGTGCAGCGGGGAACATGGCGAACATCGCAGCCGTGTCGATGAGTGCATAAGCGCCCATGTTCTCACCGACGTTCTGCAACCCTGCGCTTCCTGTAGGGCCACTTGCGTAGGGGTGCTTGTTATGCGTAGAATAATCGACGCGCGACCCGTCGTTGACGTCCATCACGACGCCGCTGAAGCCGCCGCCGAAGTAGAGTGGAATGTGATGGTCGACGCTGTCGTGCGCGCCACGGAAATAGAGCAGGGGGTTGCCTCTCCTGTTTGCGCGCAAGCGCATTCCTTGGATGTCGTTGACGAACTTGAAACGCTGCAGAATGCTTGTCGAGGTGATGCTCGTTCGGAACGAGCCTTTGCCGTCGTTGTGGTGGAAAGCAAACAAGCGTGATGCGACTGTGGTTGGGGCAGCGATAGAACTGAGCGCGGCGCAAAAGATGTAGGTGTCTTCGTCAACGTCCAATCGCTTGAAGGGTGACCACGAGCCGTCGATGGCTCCGTTGAACTCGTTGTTCGTGTCTTGGCCGTGGTTGCTTCCGCCCGAAATGTGCTGCAACTGCCATGCGTATTGTCGACCGAGGACCGCAAAGTGATGAGGGTCGCGTGCTTGGATTTGGTATGTGTCGTTGTCGCTTCCGGGCATCGACACACCGTCCATTTGGAACGTGACCGCTTCAAGCGCAGGCGTGATGTGGTCGCTCTCGAAACGCGTGAATTTGTCGCCGCGTAGGTGCTTTTGCCAATCAGAAGTGTCGACTGCGTTGTTGGTTTGGTCGACGAGAATGGGCGTGGCTGTGTTGGCGTTGTTCCCACGGAATCGCGTCGTGACGGTCAGCAGCGTGCTTGGAAGGTAACCCGTGTCGAGAAGGATAGCGTTGAGTTCTTGCGTTGGTTTGATACCACCAAACTGACCACCGCTGCCGTGAGAAGCGGATACCAAGTCATGCTCCTTTGTGCTCGCGCTGATACCCCAATCCTTCGACAACGAGACAGAGAACATCGAGCGCAACGGCACGACTTGCTTCTGGCTGTTGAACGTGCTGACGCGCACCGCTGTCTTTGCATTCTCACCAAGCCACTCTTCATAGGTGCGACCGTCTGGCGCGCGCAGATGACTGCAGTCGAAGTATTGGTCTTCTTCGTTGGGGTCGACGGTGAACGCGTATGCGGTAGCCGCAGCGATGAGTTCGTCGGTCACAATGGTGGTTTGATTGAGGAAGGGGCTGAGAATCACCGGGGTGGCACCGTTGGACACAGAAGTTGGGCCACGCTTCGCAGCGCCACCTGCGACCGTGCCAAACCATTGTTCCATGTCGTTTGCGTTGACGCCTTCCAAACCGAAGAACGCGTGCTGACCGCCTCGCCCTTTGTGCGTGCGTGACGTGTAGGAGAAAACGACGCCTACGTTGTTGTATTGGCTCGTAGAAGATGGAATGGCAAGCCAGACCAAACCGCTGTCGGGGAAGCCCATCCACCCGAGCACGTCATCAACATCAGGAAGCGCGTGCCAGATTCCGCCGTTGTGATACCCGTAGCCGCTTGCGTTGTGCAAGATGAGCGTGTTTGGGTTGTCGTAGTCGCTGCCTGTTTTGGCGACCGTGTCTGAGTGAACGGTGACGGCGTAGCCTGCGTTGGGCGTGTAGACGCCGCGCCACTTGTTTCCGCGCCATTGGCTGTCGGATGTTCCCGTGTAGAAGAACGGCGTGCCTTGTCCGCCTTCGCCCCACATGTGCGCACCAAGGGTGAAGCCACCTTGCGCAACGTCTCGGTCGTCAAAATAGATGAGCGTCTCTTCATCAATGGTGCTCGGCATCACCGAGTTTCGGTGCGAGAATGACTCACCCTCTTTTCGATAGATGTAGCGCAGGATGTGCGACTTGCCGCGATGGTCCACCATCTTCAACCCGTAGAGGCGTTGTGTGCCTACGGATTCGTCGCTAATTTGCGCAGCAGGCGCATAGGGGTAGTTGGCGTAGTAGGTGTCCGTGGTTGCGAGATATTGACCGTAGACCGACGAAAAGCGCCCGCTGCTCTTGCCGTCTTCACCGAAGCCCCAAATGCCTGCGTCCGGCGCGAAACCGGGCACACCTGCAGCCACGATGCCGCCGAAGTTGACGCGCGCCTTTGCACGCGTTCCAACCTGCAACCCTTCGCGGATGGTGAACTTCTGCCCTGCATTCTCAAAGGACTCCATCGCACCGCTGTTTGAGGAGCGTCCGGTGGTTGCTCCGGTGTTCGGCGATTCCTCACCTGAGATGGTGGTGTTGTAGTCAGCGTGGTAGCCAAGGTGTAGGTTTGTGACGAACTCGTCAGACGCTTCATCCAAAGCAACGTATTCGCGCAGCGTCGTGATGGGCGCGAAGGGACGACCGTTCTTGTCGATGGGCATCGGAGCAGGGTGCATGTTCTCCCCGGCAAGTTCGGGCGGTGCGCAGAAGAAGTTCCTGAATCGCCCGCCGTGTCCGATGAGGAACTGCGGCTTATACTCCGACTGTCCTTTGCTGTTGTCGAGCCACACGCAGAAGTTGCGACCGCTNGCACCCGGCACCGTTGAGTGAATGACGATGCTGTATCCCTCGTTGCCCTCAGCATCCTCAACGACTCGTCCCAAGTGCGCGCGCATGTATCCCATGTGCGAACCACGGTCGAATGATGTGAACGCATTGTCCATCCAAAACGGTGCAGGGTCGTGTGTTGAACCCGTCACAGCGAAGTCAGCATGGTGATGCGCAGCCGTTGCGTCCGTTGGCTCAAAGCCTCCACCACCGGCGCTAACAGCACGTCGATTGATGTCGAAGCGTTCACCCTCGCCGGGGAACTGGTCAGACGGACGACGTTGGCTGCTACGTCCGTTAGGAGCACCTGCTTGGTTGATGAGTCGCACGACCTCTCGGGCTGCTGCCTCAATGTCGGTCACACCTTCCCGCAGACCGACCTCACCCAAGTCAACCGAGAGTCGGCGCACGAACTCCATTTGCTCCCAATGAGGCAGGTGCTGCAGCCTGTCTTCGTAGTGACTGGTGAGCACGTTGAATGATGCGCGCTTTCCTTTGAGGCACAGGAAAGCGGAGATGGCGCGAGTGCCGTCAGGAGTGTCGAAGAAGGTTGAACTGAACTGGTAGGCTCCTGCTGCGCCGTCGACAATCTTCTCGGAGTCAGCGTTGAGAATGGTTTCAGCATGGCGCGTCTGTGCGCTGTCGATAGCGATGACCGACTGAGAGACACGCCCCTGACCAAACTCCGCCGTCTCCTCTCCAAACTTAACGTAGTGTTCAGTCTGACGACCTTTGCGAACATAGGTGCGTCCGAGATTGGTGCTCAGGTAGGCTTCGTCCATCAGATACCATGCTCGGTGGGCGTAGCCCCCTTCGATGAAACGAGACTTTCCTTCTTCTTTTAGCAGGTTATAGTTGACGCTGTTGATGCTTTCCGTGTGCGTTGATGACGTGGTAGCCTTGTCTTTCCTTTGGGTCTTGAAGCCTGCAGCCACGTCCAACCCCTCAATCGTCGGCGTTGCGGCGCTCGTTTGAACTTGCATCTGTAGGTCATGGAACGCGATGAACTCGCGGTCATGCGCGACGTCATACAGGAGAACGCGTGCGTGCTGTTCTGTGCTGAGGTATGGGTCGAGGAACGCGACGACAGGAGGGTCGGTGCTGTGACCAAGTTCTGTCCAATTGAGGTCGATGGTCTTGTTGACGTGCTGCACGAAGTTCCTTGCTGTCTCAATGCAAGTGTTGCCAATGAGGTAGTTCTCCAACGGAAGCGTGTCGCGCGCTTCCGTGCCGAGTGCCCCCTTGCCGCCGTTAAACCCACGCCATACCTCATGTTCGTTGAGCACTCCGCGTGACTTACAGAACATACCCTCGATGGCGTGAGGGTTGGTGTAGTGCATGTTCATCCACACGGTGTCGCCATAACGCAGACCACCGGGGCAGTAGGGGTTATTCCATGTCGCGTTCGCGATGCCGTCGGGTTGCTTGATTGGGAACTGCGTAGGACTGTTGGCGTAGACACCCATGACGCTGAGAACATCACCCGCTGATAGGCTTGGAGCGGAGTTGTCGAGGACGGGGTGTGCCGCAAGCGTCATCTCGTTTTCAGCCGTTGACGAGTTGTAGGTGATGGTGTATTTCCTACCGGTCGCCTCGTTGACTGCAGCAAACTCGTAGTTGGTTGGCAAATGCCCCTTCGGCAAATCACCGACGAAGTAGAACGTCTGACCCGTCTTGAGGGTAACAAGTTCGATGCGCGCGCCTTTGGATTCAATGCGAGGTAGGTGAGGGTTGGCGAGAGGACCGGCCTTGAACTCAATGGCGCTGACGTATTGCCGCAATCCGTAGTCGAGGTTGCCGCCTTGCGTCATCACGCTGCCTCGGTCATAGTAGAACGGTCTGCGGTATTCCTGCCCCGATGATGCGTAGTTGACGTCACCGGTCAATGGAGCATTTTTTCCGTCGGGAACTTGACCGACGATAATCTGAGAACCTTGAGATAATGATGAGAAGAAGTTCTCGCTGTAGTGTCCGTCGAGGTTGCTCAGCGTCAGTTGCGTGGCTGTTGCGGCTGAGTAGTAGCACCACTCACCGTTACCGAGAATGACGCGCCGCGTCAGCCCCTGACTGACGCCACGCAACGTCGCTGCTGCGTCAAGGTCAGAATCAGGAATACGCGCGCCACCCTCTTGCACATAGAGGATGGTGTTGCTCCCTCGTTGGTCGTAGCGCTTTACCGTCGCGCGAATAGGCAGGTTGTTGGCGAGGCGGTATTGGAACTGCCCGAACGCCTCGTAGTCATTGGCCGGGTAGTTTGGTGCGCGCCTTCCGACAGGTGTCGGATTCCAACTGTGTGCGGTCAGCGTCGCGTCCATGTGGAGTTTCATGCTGTTGTCGGGGCCGGGGAAAATTCCTGCTGCGCGGTCCTCAAAGAACTGCTGAGGGAAGAGTGGGATTTCAACGAGTGAGCGAGTGCTTGCGTATTGCGTGCCCAACTGGTAGTCGTGCTGCACCGAGCCGATGGATTGGAACAGGCGGTCGTTGACCGTCGTGCCGTCGGCGCAGATAGACGCTGAGTCGAAGTCAGGGTCAACGTGGAGCAAGACGCCTCGCTCAACCTTGGCTCCGGTGACCCAATCGCTGAAGGTTGCGTTGTGCCCGTTCGGCAGAAGGAAGTCGCCTTCTGCGGGCGAAGATGGGAAGGTGAAGCGGATGCCCGTTCGACTGTCGTATTTTGCGCTTGCACCATTCGACAGATAGACGCGGCCTGAACTCGGGAAGCAGTATGTCGCCCATGACGACAGCGCAACAGATTCGTTGTTCAACGCCATCACGTCGATTGTGTTGGTGCCTGTGTCTGTGATGCGCACGGAGCAATCGTGACGCGTGTTCCACCCTACGCGAGCAAGCGACGCAGGGTCCCACGTCGGTTTCGTGTTGACCGCGCCTTGTCCGGGTCCGCCGAGCGTGACTGAAACCACCGGCGCGCCGGGTTGGATTTCCTTGACGATGTGTGAGTCAGGACTGCCGTCACCGCTGTAGCCAACGGTTTGGTCAGCGATGTCGGACATCAGCCCACTTCCTTCCATGTAGAGAGTTCGCCCTGCCCCTGTGTCCTGCACCTGCATTGACGTGATGCGACAGGTCGACTGCACGAACTCGATGGTGAAGTGGGTCGGGTCGGTGGAGTCAACCGTAGACGCGGTCGCTCGGCTCAACTGCATCGTGCGCTCACGCTTGGACGGTTGCACCACGAAGAGCAACGAGTCACCGTCGACGTCGTTGTCGATGATGTCGAACAACTCAAATGCGCCACCTTTCTGTGACGCGAACTGCTGCGACTCTTGGTAGTGGTCAGGTAGTGAGTTCTCAGGAGGGTCGCTTGCACCGCGCTTCCTTGGCTGCAAATGCAAGAGGTGGTAGGCTGAGGGGTGCGAGGACGTTCCGACGCCCTGAGGGGGCGCAGAAGGCTCGTCTCCGGTGCTCCTCGGCGTGTAGTTCGACGGGATGCGCGACTCGTCCAAATCTTCCTCGTAGTCAATTCCGCCCGCATTGTCGCCCACCAAGTGGTGCGGGCGTAGAACTGCGCGCGCATCGCCAACTTCTGATGATGGGATGTAGATGGCGCCGCCGGGGGCGTGGATGGTGGCGTTGGCTCCGACAGCATCTGCGATGTGAGCAGCCACTCGCTTGCTGTCGAGAAGCGCGCCGCCGTCAGGCACCGTCTTTGTGATGAGCAAAGCGGGGTTGCTGAGTCCCATTTTGCCGCCCGTCAAATCCACCGCGTTGTAGTGAATCTCGACGTAGCCCGCCGTCAGCCCCGACACTTCAAGAATGGCTACGCGCGACTCTGTTTCAGGAGTCAGGTGCTTGCTGTAGGCAGCGTCCGTTGTGCTGCTAACGTCGATGCCGCCGCCCTTGAGCAAGAAGGGGGTGATGTCGTCAACAGAAATAGCGATGACGCCGTCACGGTGCGCGTCAATCGAGGCGAGTCCGTTGCGCACCAGTCCGTTCGTAGTTGCAGACGTGACGATGCGCGACGCAGGTGCGGTCAACGTCGTGTGCGTGACGGCCACCTTGCTGTTGATGGGCAGTTGCTCTTTGAGTCCGACGTGACTACCTGCAAAGGATACCAACACGTCATCAGCAATACCGTCGATGGTTCGGGTCACCGTCTGCTCAGAGACAGGAGGCAGGAAGCGAAGGTAGGGATGACCCTTCTGCTGTGTGAAGATGTGGCGTCCGGTGTGTCCACTCTTGAATCGCTCGTGGATGGTCCACGAAGCAGGCGAGAAGTTGTTTCCCGTAGCGATGGTGCGGGAGAACATGAAGCCGTGGAAGTCGTTGCCGCTTTCGTCAATCACCATCGCACCTGTCCGGTCGATGGCCTGACTGCCTGTGCCGATGGACTGGAAAGGCTTGCCCGAGATGCTGTCGATGAGCAGGTCCGAACGAACGAGCACCATCGTCGAGTCGTTGGCGTGATTGTTGCTCGTGTTGAACGCGGTGCGCGCGTGGAGAACACCGCGCGAGCCTGTATCTGTGGAGACGGTGAAGTCGAGGTGGATGCTGTCGACGGTGATGGTGCCGTTCGTGTTGATGCTCTTGAGGCGCACGCGCTCCGGCGGTGAAGCGTTCGGGATGCCTGTCTTGATGTCGGTCCCTGTAGGGTTGATGACGAGGTTGAACGAAGTGTGCGCGACGCTGATGACTTGCGCACCACCGCTGTGCGCAGCGTTTGCGACGCGGTAGTTGCCCAAACTCTCAGGCGTGTAGTTGGTGCTCAGCGTGTCGGATTTACCGCTCACGGTTTCGTAGAGGGTCTGGCACGCAGTTGCACCAATCGTGATGGAAGTTGCGCCCGCTGCTACGTTGGACGTGATGTGAAAGACCTCGGCGTCGACCTCGACCGGCTCCTCAAAGCGCCAAAGCCCGAGCGTGCTCGTTGAGCGAACACACGGTTGCGCGCGTAGGCCACTTTGTCCCACATCGCTCTTCCAATGCACCGACTCGATGTAGCCTCGGTATTCTCCACCGCGACCACCGATGAAGAGGTCTTGGTCGTTGACGCTGCATCGGTATCGCTTACCAAGCGATTCAGCGGCCATGAGTTCGCCGTTGATGTAGAGGCGCACCTCTTTCCCGTTGAACTCGCCAGAAACGTGGTAGAGTTCGCGCTGACCGACGTTATAGTCGACGTTGTTCGCAACGAAGGAGTCGGCAGCGGTTGGGTAGTTGACCGCGGTGCGGGCGATGCTCGTTGCTCCGTCGGTGAACGTGACCGAAAACGAGGCAGCAGCAGGGGCGTTGATGCTCCCCATGCGCAGTTCAAACATGCCGCCCTTGCTTGCGATAACGCCACCGCAGTCAGGGCTGACCCACGCTTCGACGGTGAATTGGTCAAGGGACTGAGCGTCACCTGTAGCCAACCGGTGACCATCGCTCTCTTGAATGACGGAAGCAGACGAGCGCGCATCTGTGCCGTTGAGCACGCGCTTGTTGCCGGTCTGCGTGAAATCACCCTGCGGGCAGACAACGCTGTCGCTCACCCCGTTGAAGAAGAGCGCGTGACTGGTTTGCCCAATAACCGCCATTCACGTCCCCACCATGAAGTCGATAGGCATGAAGGTCAGACGACCCTCGTAGATGTTTTCGCCCGCTCGGTAGTTGAACGACATGGACGTCACCGTTCCGCTGATGCCCGTGTAGGGGTTGGTCGCATCGAACACGGTCGACACATTCAGCGTGTTCGCTTCCGACCCTTGCGCATCTGCTGAACTTCGACCGGTGATGATGGTGAAGTTTCGCTCAACGTAGTCGTCGTTTGCGGACGTTGAAGTGATGATGGAGTTGTAGGGTAGTTGCAGCCCAACGATGTAGTCCTTGGTCTGCGCACGCCCAATGCTGACGTCTGCTGCGATGAGCGACTTGGGGTCGTCGGGGTCAGCAGGTCCGCCGAGCGCTCGCCCCGATGCTCCTGCAAGACTTGCGTTGCCGATGAAAGCGATGAGGTCCTGCAACTTGTCGCCTGCGCTACGCGTCAGTTTGTCGGCGCCGCCGCTGAACGTCAGATGTAGCGGAGTCTTGCTGCCGAAATCCTTGCTGAACGATGGGGTCAAGTTGTTCCCCTTGAACCCCTTCTCGACCATTGTGAACGTCAACTTCGCGTTGCCTGCCGCCGATTTATATCCGGCCCCGACAGACATGGTGATGGCGTCGGTGAAGTTGGTTCCACCCGCTGTTGTGAGTTGGTCGGTGTATTGTCCAGTAGCACCCTCAAGCGCTGTCTTGATGGCCGAAGCGAGAGCAGCGCCTGTCGTGATGCCCTGAATGCCCACCGTGGTCACGGGCGGGTTGCTCGTCTTGGAGTGGGAACCTGTCCCGCTGTTGAACTTGATGCGGATAGGCTTGCGCGCTGTGGTTTCTGATGTGTAGAACGTCTCAATCTCAAAGAAGAGGTTGTTAAGGTCAGCAGCGGTAAGGTCACCACCGTCGCCTGTAAGCAGGAAGGGGTGGTCCCCGCCGCTGTTGTCCTGCTTGACCCCGAAGTCGATTGAGGCCGTAGCACCTGTTACGTCGAGTGACGGGGCGCTTGAATCGTCATCGGCAAGGATGACGTCGAGGGTGATGTCGGCGCTCACCATGTTGATGTCGACCGCGTAGCGTTCAGCGAGCACGGGCACGGGCATGACGGGGACGCTGCGCGTCACGTTGATGCTGTAGCCCGTTGAGTCCACCGTCAAAATGCCGCCGTCGTTGCGGATGAGCCGCACCTTCGTCATACTGCAGACCTCCTGTTGCCGAAGGAACGTCCGCTGCGCGTCATCTCAGACCGGATGAGGTCGCCAATTTCGCGCGCAAGTTCCTTCTTGTCTGTCCTGTCGGTGACGCCTGCGACGTTGATGTTGACGGTGACGTCACCGCCAAGCCCGACGCCGCCGGGATTGTTCTTGCTGCTAAGCGGCACGACAGCCTCAGGACCGTCCTCGCCAATCATAGCGAGGGTCGGCTTGCTGACGATGCCGCCCTTGGCGAGCATGGGGATGGCGGGCAGTTCAAACACCTGACCGCCAATCTTGGGCACCCACTCAGGAATGTCGAACTGCATGCCTGCAGCGAAGTCGTTGTAGACACCGATGATGGCGTTGAGCATGTTCCTCATCGCCGTCAAGAATCCGTCTTTGACGGTGCCCGGTAGAGCGACGAGTTGGTCCTTACGCTTGCCGAGCCAATCGCCGATGTTGCGCGCGAGGTTGCCTAACCACCTGCGGATGTTTGAGCCTGCGGTGGTCAGCATTCCCATAAGCGCTTGAATGAGGTTTCGCCTGAAAGTGAAGATGGCGGTGATGCCTCGTCTGAAGAAGGAGCCGACCGCTACCCCTGTGGATTTGACCCAGTTCCATCCTGCCGCGAGCGTGTTCTTGATGGCGTCCCAGTTGCGCACGACTACGGCGACGACGAGAGCAATTCCTGCCACGGCTGCAGCGATAGGCAACCCGATACCTGCAAGCACAATTCCAATCGCAATCAGAATTGCGCTTCCTACAGCAAGCGCCACCGCCTTGATTCCTTCACCGGCTCCCATCGCAAACGCAACCAAGCCTGCGATTCCTGCAAGAACGAAACCAATTCCGGCCAAGATACCGCTCACGGAACCTATGACGGCGGTCGACGTGGTTCCAATCAGGTTCGTGAACATCAACTTCAACATCAGACCGACGCCAACGAGCGCAAGGAAAGAGCCAACACCGGCCATGATGGAAACGACCATGTTGCCTGTCTCNGCCTTGACCAACTGAAACACACCGACCGCTGCTGTAACTGCCCCAATGACGAGGGCAACAGGCGCGCTGAAGACGGTGAACGCGACCCCTGCCGTCAGCGCTGCTGCTGCAAGGATGTCGAAGGCTGCTGCTGCACCTTCCTCGTCTCCCTCCCCTGTGAGAATGAGCACTAAGCCTTGGGCTGCGTCGTGAAGCGCGCCCATGTTTTCCGTCATCGTCACTACTGGTGACGCTGCCCCGTCCATAGCGATGCTAAGCGCGGCGAGGCCGAAACCAACGATGAGGAAAACGCTCATCATGGAGAACAAAACTGTGATGAGACGCGTAAAGCGATTGTTAGCGATAAGCAAGATTTTGTTGTTCATCTTCGCAACGCCTCCGAAGAGCATCATGTTCTTCGTCAGTTTCTGCATCACCGTCATTTTCTTGTCCATCGCATCTTTCTCGTCCCGACTCATCAGCGTCGAGTGGGCGACGCGCTTCGACAAATCGGTGAAGCCCTTCGCCATCATAGCGACGTTGCCGATGGTTTTGATGAGTGGGTTCTTACGGAAGGCCAACTTCATCCGCACGACCGATTTCTCGACCACGCCCATGCGCTGACTCGCTTTGCCGTAGATGGCAAGGGCTTGCTCGACGGTGGCGCTGAGACTTTGCACCTCAGCCTGCATCGCTTGAAGGTCGCTCATCGTTTCACCTCAATTGCTGAACGGCATGGTTCCGTGTGTTGATGCTACGCGCGTCCTGCTCTTGGACTCACCGCTTGCTTTCTCCATCTCCTCCGCCTTGACTCGTTCGGCAGCGCTCGCCCAAACAAACGATTCTTCAAACTCGCGCATGTTCATCTTCCACACCTCCGGCAGACTCAATCCGTAGTGTTTGGCGATGAAGTAGGCGGCTGAAGAGAGCATCATGTCGACGTCGTTCGTTGGCTTGCGCATGAACGTGTAGACGCTGTCTACTCGTTCAACCCACCCGCTAAAGGGGACGCCATGAGGTCAGTCGGTTGCGGGAGAAGGGCGGTGATTTGCGTTGCCACGAAAGGCTTGAGCGAGAGCATCTGCGGAATGGTCAGACGTGGCTCAGTCTTGTCGATGGCCTCGGCGAACATGAACTTCCAATAGGCCGCGAGGTCGATGTCGACGGTTCCTGCGGCGGTGATGTTCACGAACGTCTTCACCGCTTCTTGCATTTGCATGAAGGAGAGTTCCTTCACCCAGACGCGCATCACGGTTTCTTCGTCTTCTTCATTCACTCTGATTTCGTGTTCAGTCGCTGTGCTGCTCACCATCAGGCTGTTCAGGTCCGCTATCGGCATTGTTCTCACTCACTTGTTCTTGGGGTTCGTCACTTACCGCGGCCTCGGGAGAGGGAACGGCGTCCGCTCCTTCGGCTGCCTCGGGAGAGGGGGCCTCGGGTTCAGACAGGCGGGCAACGAGTTCCGCCTTGGTTCCGCTGACGGGCAATTCCTGAGCACGCAATAGCGCGCGCAGTTCTTCGACCGTCATCGAAGAGTAATCGGGTGCGTCCACTTCAACAGGGACTTCTTCGGATTGGAGAGGTTCAGGGAACGGGTTTCCGTCGGTCGCAGCACCTTCGGGGTTGAACACCTCTTCCTCAAGCATAGGCTCGGGAGCCTCGCGATTGCGGAGAGGGCGGTAGCCGCCGGGGTGCATGCTGCGCTTCATCAAGCGCACCCCATCTTCTCACAGGTCGAACCTTCCGGTTTGCACTTGGGGCAGTCTTTGCAGTTCTTGCAGCCTTTACAGTCGTCAGCCTTGCACATGCCCTTTCGCAGAAGGCCCCATGCGTCGTTCATTGGATTCATCTTGCTCACCTTAATCAATTGAAAAGTCGGCTTCAGACCTCACCGGCGGGTTGTTCTCCGGCGAGTCTTCAGCGAATGGGTTGTGGCCCATCGACGGAGTATGTTGCTGAGCCTGTCCTTCAGCGTTGTGCGCGCCCATGTGCCCTTCAGGGAGGGTGCAGTAGTAGTAGCGACCCGACTCAGGGTCCGTCGCTGTAGGCTGACGGCATTGGTTTTGGTTAGCCTTGAGCAACGCCCACGCAGCCTTCATCACGTTCATTTACTCACCTCACATATGGAAGAACGCGTCGCGAGAGATGACGCGAACGTGCTTTGGTTGAATCTTCAACTCGCTCTTGATGACGCCTTTGTCCTCAGGGATGGGCAGGGGCGCCTCGGTGATGATGTAGTCGTCGACAACGACGATGACCTCTTCGCGGTTGTTGCCCGCACCGGCCTTGGTCAGCGTCAGCGTGATAGGTTCGGTTGAGTTGTGGACGCGGTTGGTGCGGAACTCGTGCCAGATGAGTGGGTCAGACGCGATGACGGTCATGCTCATGCTGTATTCCATCGCCTTCTCGATGATGAGGTTGGCGTTGCGCGAACCACCAAAGGGCACTTGCTCAAGCGAGTCACCTGCCGTGTTGCGCGACTCAGCCTGACTGTTGCCTCGGATGGTGTAGAGCGTTTCGGTGTTGTTGTTTCCTTCAAGTGAGAAGTTGGTCACCTGAGCGATGTTGACGCCGAAGGAGGAAATCTGTCCGTTATAGAAGAAGAAGGGCTTCTCGGTGTTGGGTGCGATGCCCGCGACCTTGCGGTCGAGCGCGCTGTTCGCTGTGTTCTCAAACATGCGGTGGGCGGTGTAGCGGTCGCCCTTGTTGGAGTCCTCAAGGCGACCCGTGTCGGTGTAGCAGTAGAGGGCATCGAAGTTGATGGACAACTTAACCTCGGCATCGGCATCAGCAGCGATGCTGAAGTCCTTGACTTTGCAGCCTCTCCAAATGCGCGTCAGTTGCTTGCTGTCGTTGGCTGAACCGGGTGCCGCTTCCGCTTCGCCCGAATTGTTGAACGAGCCGGTATCGTGCGTGCGAATGCTCGACTCAAGGGTGAAGGTCGGAAGATGCGCGCCAGAGAAAAGCAAGCGCGACTGACGGTTGGTAATGGTGCCGAAACTGGCCGCGGTCGTGTCGAAATTGGGTGAGCCGTTGGAAGCAGCCGTATCGTATTTGACGCGCTTGATGGTGTAGTTCGCGAGGGCGTGGTTGAAGTGGAAAGGTTCCTCAACGTGAATGCGCCGCTCGGTGAGCGTTTTGTCCACAAAGATGACGCGACGTGCTTCGTTGCGCTCCACGTTTTCCATGTCGGTCCCTGTCCCGTCAGCACCCCACTTCTTGGAGGACGCAGCGGGTTGGTCGCGTGGGAAGTCAACAGCGGTGGTGTCTGCGATGATGATGTAGTCTCCGGGGGCAGGTTCGTTGCTCATGGTGCCGGTGTATGCAACGAAGGTGTCGCCCGCCGCGATGTCCAACTTAGTGTGCCCGCTTGGGTCGGTCATGACGGTGGTTGGAATATCGACCACTTCGCGACCGAGTGAGTAGTAGAGCCAACGCGCGCTGTTCATCATTGTCTCCAATGAGCCGCCGGTGTTGGAGAATCGTTGCGGCTCCTGAATCACCACGTCGCGACCGACGCCAACGATGTGAGAACGGCGCACTTCGACCTTGGTTTCGGGAAGCGCAACGGTGGCTGCAAGACCGATGAATTGGTCGGTAAGCACCGACTCATCGGCTGAGATGGCGTTGGCGTGGTAGGTCATCCCTGTGTCGATGGTGGGGGTTGCGACCGTCACGATGTGAAGTTCGTCGCCTGCGTTGGACGCTTGAGCCAACGCTTCCTTCAGGTCACGGTCGAGGATGAGCGTCGTGCCTCGGTTCTCGACGATGGTGTAGGAGTTGCCCGTAGTGGCGTGGTCGTCAAGGTTGAATGAGCCGCCACCAATGATGCGCAACTCGCTACCGACGAGCATCCCCTTGGGATATTTGAGGTTCGACGAGGAGTCGAAGAACCCTGTAGACGCGCCGCTGAAGTTCAACTTGTTGCGGTCGCTGCCGTCGACGGTGAACACGAGTCCACCGAAAGAACCGTGCCTCAAGACGAAGCCGCACTCTTTGCCGAAGGTCACTTCTGAGAGGTCGCCTTTGTAGACCGTTGATGCCATGCTTTCCGCCCCTGCTGTTTCACGCGATGAGTTCGCTGAAGATAACGATTTCCACTTGGAAGGTCATCCTATGTAAGCGCTTAGTCCTGTCTGATAGGTCGGTGCGCAATTTATAGAGGAGGCGGTCGAAGTTGGCGCCGTCTCCTTTTCGCTTGCTGTGCACGATGCGACGAACTTCGTCTTCCATCTTCATCAGGTGCGCGCGTCCCTGCATTGTGCGCGCGTCCACGGTGACGTTGATTCGGGTGTGCACGAAGTCGTAGAAGACTTCAGGCTGCTCTTCATTGTGAACTGTTTCGTAGAGCAGGATAGCATCCTTGCTCGTCAGGTCCAAACGCTTGCCCCGCCCTGCCTCGACGGTAGTGATGTCTTCAACGACGGGCGTTCGCTGAGTGGTGTTGCCTCGATTCCAATTGTCGGTCAGAATCTTCTTGATGAGTTCAACGGATTCAAGGGCCAATCAAATCCCTCCCGATGGGCGACTCAGCGCGCGCTTGCTTCTTCGCCATGTTGACGATAGCGGTGTAGTCTGGGTGCATCTCGTCGATTACGTTGCCGCGCGCATCGACGATTTTACCGTTTTCGACGTGTGCTCCGTAAGTCATCGCTGCTGCGTCGAGGAAGATGCGTCCTTGTTCGCCGAAGACGCTGTGCTCACGCACCTGCATGATGAAGTCGCGTGTGGCCGAAGCCATGCTCTTCTGCAGCGCTTCCTTCACGCTATCACATCTGTTGCCGCTCAACGCCGTAGTTGGGAGCCTCAGGGAACCTGTTGCCCTGCGCCATTTCGTGACTCGTTTCGTCCCTTGCGTCCTGTCGCATATCGCTCAAACGCTTCTTGTCCTCTTGGTCCATTTGCTGAGCAATCCGTAGGTTGGCAAAGGTTGGATTGCCTCCGCGCTCCAAGTCTCTCCTGATTTTCATCTGACGAGTTGGTTTGCGCATACGCTCCGCCATATCAGACAATTCCTCGCCCAAGTGCTTCCTGCGATACGAGCCGGTCGCTCGACGCTCGGCGGTTGCGAGCAGCCCCGGCTTCCCACCGTGCTTTTCGCGCCGTTCGTCCTGCAACCTCGACGCAAGGCTTTCGTAGACCATAGCAGCAGGGTGGTTGATGGCTCGCCCTTGCGCATCACGCATAGCGGGGTTGCCTTTCAGGAGCGTCCATGCGTCGTTCATTGGGTTCATGCTATCACAAAACCGTCATCACTTCTGTATAGCGCGGCAGGGTTTCCGCTACCTGCGCCTTGAACAGTTGGTATTTGGACCCGAGGTCCACGTTCTGTGTGCCTTCGGGCAACAGCACGCTGCGGTCGTCGGAGAGGATGAGGTCCATCGCCACCAACTTGGTGCAGACGTCCTCAATCGCCTTCTCGACGTATCGCTCTCCGTAGACGTAGGACACCTTCACGGCGTTCCACGAGAAGTAGGGGTAGGAGTTGTTGAAGTAGATGACGCCCATGTCGTAGTCGGCCCACCAGTCACGCAAGCGAGCCTCGTCACCGGTCGTCGTGCCGACGTAGTCAATCTTGAACTTCTTCTGAATCAACGTCGCACCGTTGGTGGCCGCAGCGCTGATGTCGCCAACGAGGTCGACCACGCCGTTCAGCGTCGTGCCGGTGATGCTCGTGTAGTAGCCAAAGGTGGCCCCGATGTTGATGATGCCGTAGGTGGCGAGGCCGTCCACGCTCGCGACCGTGATGCTTGTGGCTGTGGAGGAGGAGACGGTCGTGGATGTCTCGGTGGCTCCCGTGAAGGTGACGCCCGACGAAGTGCAGGCGTAGGTGGCGTTCTCTCCTGCCTCACCACGTCGCATCGAGGTAATCTTGAGTTGCCCACCACCGTAGTCGGAGTTGGCCGAGGCCATGAACTCGTGATGGACCTGAGCGGTGATGGTGTTGTCGTCGCCCGTCACGTCCTCAAACACGAAGGACGGACTGAAGGAGGTGCCAGACTTCCCTTTACGCGCGTCTTTGTTGATGAGGTCAGCCAGTTGCTGCGCGGTGCTGACGTTGTCGAACTGTGCGCGGAACTTGGTCGAGCCGTCGCCAACGGTCAGCGTAGCAACGCCCCCACCACCGGGGCATAGGAACACCTTGTCGGTGTCTGCCGTCAGTTGAGTATAGTCAGCAATCTTGAGGCGGACTTCAGCCGCTGCAATCTCACGGTAATCCTGCCCTTGCCAGATTTCCAAGCGCAGAATCTGCTGCGCGTTCCTGAACATCAGGGGCACGCTGCCGACGTAGTCCGTGTAGTAACGACGGCGGTAGGGCTTGTAGGTGTCGAAGTTGAGGTATTCAGCCGTCTGCAACATCGGCCTCCACGAGTTGTTCGTGAGGTTGTCGATTTTGTCTTGCGTGCGCAGGATGAGCGTTTCCACCTGCGCGCGCGTCACGCCCTTGCGCTTGCCGTTTGTGAAGGAGTGGAGGCTCTGCACGGCAGCGTTATCTGCAGTCGTGTAGGCTCCTGTAAGCGCGTCGGTGAACGACAAGCGCACGTTGCCTGACGAACGAGCAACGGCTGTAATCACGCGCGTCTCGCCCATTTCTGTATCACTTGTGATTTCGATGCTGTCGCCGACCTCAAAGCCAACGAGTCGGAAGTCAGCAGGGCTGATTTCGACATGCGTATCTCCGTCGGTTCCGGTCAGGTAGACGAAGTCGGGGATGGGGATTTGCAGGATGTCTGCAACCTTCTGCGCTGTGGTGTAGTAGAGCCGGTCAGGGAAGAGAGGGCGCCCCTCTCGCTCACCGGTCTGGAACACGCTCGGCATCAGACCACCTCTTCGGTCTTGCCGAGGTTATAGTCCATCGGCTTCTTGCAGGCTCCGCACCGCTCAAGGTAGCAGAAGTGCAGCATGCCGCAGAACTTGCAGCGCGTGCCTGAGCCGATGTTGACGATGTCGCGGATGTTGCGCGTCTTCATGTTCTGTCGAGACACGACGCCTTTGAGGCGGTCGCGCTCGTCATTCTTGACGGCGTCCGCTTCCCCGTAGGACCATCCTTGCTTTTCCAAGCGTTGCAGTTCCTGTAGGTCCATGCTCGTCACCCTCAGGAGGTGACGACCACGACGTAAAGGTTCCCTTGCATGGAATAGGACGTCACGCCCTCGACGGTCTTCCCGTTGGTGTAGTCGTCAAGGACCTTCTGAACACCACCGGCCACGGTTGCGCCTGTCTCGCACGCCTCATTGGGCGTGAACTCAAACACCTTCGTGTCCGACACGGTGAGTCACCTCACCGCTTGCCGAGCGCGAAGAGACGCCCACCGGCTGCGACGCCGGGGTCGTTGAACTTCACGGTGGTTCCGTCGATGACGCAAGACCCTGTGGTGGGACCTGCAGCGCCCTCAAGAGGGTGCAGGGTCGCCATCAGGATTTCAGTCATGAAAGCGCTCAGGACAGCCTCGGTGTCGCCGTTGGCGACCGTGCCGGTGATGGCGATGAGGTCGCCCATAACGTGTGGTCGGTTGTCGCTCGTAAATGCCATTCAAATCACTCCGTTGTTTCTTCTTCAGGTGCTTCCTCTACTTGAGGGTTCAGGTGCGCGTCGATTGCGTCGAGCAACTTCCGCTTGGTGTTGAGGGAGCCGTAAGTCAAGCCCTCCTCTTCCATCCAAGCCATGATGTCGCCCTTCGTCCATCCCATGTCGGGGATGCCGTCGTTCCCTGCATCTACGGTCTTCTCGGGGGTAGCCCAAGTGTGACCTTCGATGCGGAACTCAGGTCCGTCGATTGCCTTGCGGTTGGCCTCAAGCCATTCCGCAGAGACTTCACGAGCAGCGCCCCAAGTCCACCACCCAAGTCGTCCGCAGTTCGCCCCGGCTTTCCGAGGCCCACGGTAGGTAATGGTCGGCACCTGAATCACCTCAGACCACAAGCAAGAGCAGTTCAGCGCCCGTCGTGTCGTCGGTTGTGCCGTCAGCGGTAGCCTCGATGTCGAAGGTCAGGACGAGCGCGCTCGTCTTGGTCACACCAAGAGAGGCGGTTGCGTCCACCTGCGAGGTGTAGACACCAAGAATGGTGCTAATACCTGCGCCACCCGCATCTTGCGTCGGGTCGTTCGACAGCGTCAAAGTGTTGCCTTCCGCGAGAGCGGAGTTCATCGTAAGCCCAATCAAACGGGGGCTTCGGGACGAGTTTGTTCCGTCGGTCTGACGTGGCTCAAAGGGCGTAAGGGTGCCGGGGTAGGTTCCGGTTCCGCCAGTCTGCCAAGTCACGTCGTCGTTGTTGCTCGCGCCTGCTTGCAGTTCAATGTCGAAGTTGACGGTCGTGGTAGCGGTTCCGCTGCACACATACCGGATTCCTCGGTTGTCTTTCGTAGTTGCCATGATTATTCACTCCTGTTCAAATCTCTCTCCGGCCTCATTGGAGGTCGCGAATGCTCCCGCTTGCGCCAAAGAAAGAACACCACATCTCACCCATCGTTCGGTAAAGGCCTTCCTGACCGAGCCGGTTGATGGCGAAGGGGTCGCCGGTTTCGATGCCGGACTCGTAGTATTGAGTCGGAATCGCCGTTTGGAACCACATGTAATCCGTGTCGAGGTAGTAGATGCGGCTCAGAGTGCCGGTGCCGTCGTCGGGCATGTCCTTGGTTGGGATGATGGGGATGCCGTTGTAGGTCGCCACGATGAATCCGGCTTCAAGACCGGGCACACCCTTCACACCGTTGTAGGTGGGGGTGACGCGCTTGGAGTCCATGAAGCGCTGCTGCGACTGCAGGAGTTGCTGCACGCGCATCAGGGTGTCGTAGCCCGTCAGCATGACCTTGGGGTTACCACCACGAGTCCAAATCTGTTGGAACAATCCGTCCATTTGGTTCAGGCTCAGGTTGCGGTTGGACGCGGTAGTTGAAGCGTCGCCGCCCACATCGACCTCAGCCGAGTGGAAAGCAGCGCTGCCGTCGCGCGTGATGCTGTAGATGTCGTGGTCCGTGAGCGCGTTGACCGAGGTCTGCGTCGTGGTTTGCACGGCGGGGTCGGTGGTCAGGCGGTCAAGCGACTCGAAGTCGTTGCCTGCGACGGTGTCGACGTCCGTGAGGAGCATGCGGTTGATGTGCTCAGCGTGATGCTTGCCCATCTCTTCCTTGAGGACTTGGCGCACGTCGCCCATGCCGTCGTCCTTGTCCGAGAGGAACATGCTGACTTCGGAGAGGTCGAAGGTGTGAGCCACAGTCTTTGGCTTGGCCGCAACGTGGAGGAACTCCGGCTTGGAGGTGTCGGGGAGGGTGCCGTTCTCAGCGATGCCGCCGCCCTTGGTGAAGGACGCGCGCTCGGTGAGGATGCGCCATCCGCTGCGCTCCCAAGGCTTCTTGGGGAGGATGGAGAAGGCGTTGAACTCTTGGTTCAACTGGCTCCAAACCTTGCGCCCGTAGATGGCTTGGTAGGTGCCTGCGGTGGTCGACAGCAAAGGCGCGTCGGCCTTCAGGATGTCGCCAGACCCGTAGGTGTAGCCGGTTTGAGAAGCACCACCGTAGTAGTAGCGCTCCATGTCTTGCACAGTTCGGACGTAGTTACGAGCCATCAAAGGTCACCTCCCGTGAGCGCCTTGGACGCAAGACGGTGGACATCGTCCCACGTCATGTCGGCCATTTCGGCGGTTTCAGGAATGGTCACGGTCGCGCGTCCGGCGGACTTCGCGATGGTGGTGCTGCTTGAAGACACGTTGTCGATGCGCTCGTTGAGGGCAAGGACGGCCTTCTGCAGTTCCACGAGGGGGCGACGAGCGTCGAAGTCGCCCTTGGCGACGGCGTCGGCTTCAGCGCGCTGCTCCTTGAGGAAGCGCTCGGTGAACTGTCCGTTGAGGTCGGACTTGAACTGCTGCTCCATCGCAGCGGCCTTGAAGACCTCGTAAGCGGCTTCGACCTCGGAAGGCGAGACGTTCGCGGCGTTGAGGTAGTCACTCTTGATGACGTTCTTGTTGCCCGTCGGTGCGGAACCGAAGTTGGGCTTGGGGCGCTTGCCGGAGTCATCCTCGCCTGCGCCTTCAAGGGAACCCTGTCCGCGCATGTCGAAGGAAGTCTCGCCGGGGCCGTAGCCCTTGCCGAAGTGGTCGCGAGCAGCGTTCGGGTCGTAGCCCGCGCTCTTTGCAGTCTGCTCAAGCCACGTCAGGTAGTCGTGCGTAATCATGTCGTCACCTTTGTTCATTCGGTCCATCTCCTCTCCGTAGGCCATGTCTTCTTCGTCTTCATCGTCTTCGTCGTCCATTCGGGGCTTCTTGCTCCGCTTGGCTTCCATCAACGGCTCCTTGCGGTCACCGTCTCCGTCGATGTCGGCGATGTCCATCATGCCTTTCTCGGAGGATTCCTTGTCGTCTTTCTTCTTGTCGTCCTCGTCGTCCAACTTCTTGGACAGACGTTCAAGGACGCTCTGCAGTTCGCTCATCGTGTTGGTCATATTCTCACCAGTATCTTCCTTGAGGATGCGAAATTGCGCTTCAGGGTTGATGCCCTTCTCGCAAATCGTTACCTCATGGAGTTCCATACGACGGATTTCGCGGTAGTCGCCGCGGGTTTGGTCGCTCTTGTTGACGCGCTCAAATGCTTGACCGCCGATGGAGAACGAGCGCAGGCTCCCCTTGCGGATTTCGGACGCGACTTCGCGCGCCTTCTCAATGTCGCCACGCAGTTGGATGACGACGAACATGCCTGTGTCGTCCACTTCGGACTTCCAGACTCGACCAGAGGTGTCGGTATAGGAGGGAATGACTCTACCGACTTGAATGTTGGAGTGAGCAAGTTGCACGTTGCGGAATCCGTCCGCCTTCATGAACTTGCCAAATGCGTCCTTGAGTGCGCCGCGGGTGATGAGGTCACCCTGCTTGTCGACCATTTCGACGGACGCATATCCTGCAACGATGAGGTCGTCACCAAGCCCCTTCAACAGAAGGGGAGCGGTGTCCACACTCGGTGCAGCAAGAATCGCCATTGTCTCACCCAACTTCGACTTATGGTATATCAAAGAACCTGAATGGTCCCGTCATCGCTAAGACGCGCTTCTTCACCTTCGTCGGTTCGCAGTCGCTTGGTTTTCTTCGCCGTAGGTGGCTTGACGTCGCTGTCGTCGCGAGCGGCGGGGTCGAAGTCCGGCATGGTGTTGTCGTTGATGTTCTGCGTTGGCCCACGCGGCGATTCGTCAGGTGTAGCGTAGCCAATACCCAAACCCTGCACACCGGTGCTCGTAATCTTCTCTTTGGCGAGGCGGTCAAGCGCGCGCTCCAACACATCGAGTCCGCGCTTGATGACTCGCTCTTCTTCATCGAGCACCTTCTTCGGCTTCTTGGAGTGACCTGCGGGTGGTTCAGGGTTGACCTCTTCATATTCAGGTTCGTCCTCGACGTCGTCTTTGAGGAGCATAGCGGCTGCGCCTGACCAATACGGCTGTTGGTCCTTCGCAAGACGGACGAGGTATTCGTTGCCCCAAGTTGTCTGCTGCGGCTCGACAACCCACATAGAATCCTCGATACGCGTCTTGCAGAATACCTCGTCATCGAAACCGGGGAAGGTGATGACGATTCGTCCCTTCTTCATCGAGACGCGCTGAGGAACGTGATGGTCACCCGCGAGGATAGCGAGCGTTTCCACGCTGTCCGCAGCAAGCGGTTCGTTGTCGGTCATCTTGGCTGCTCTCACGCGGTAGACCGGATGCTCGCTCTTTGTCGCGCTCACTCCTGTGCAACGCACCGTTGCGAAGTCACCCTCCTTTAGACCGCGTGGTCCCTTCGCGCTACCGACCATCATGTAGTGCTCGTCGCCAATCTTCTGCGCGCGCTTTCCATAATTCTCCGGGTGCATGAGCGGTCCAACACCAACGGTGTATGAGCCACCGGCGCGCGACAGGACGATGACGTCCACCATCTTCTCCTTGCTCAACAAGACCCACTTCGGGTGACGTGGCTCGCCCTTCATGTAGGTCGCATTCGCGTCACGCAACAGAATGTCGATGTTCTCTTCTTTGCGTAGATTCTCGATAGCAACGCGCAGACCCTCATCATCGCTACGCTTGGTGTTGATGGGTTCGGGCATCTTGATGTGCTCAGAAGATTCGTATTGGGCGCGCAGATGACGGATGCGGTCCTTCGTCGGCATGTTGTGCGTGTCCTCGTCTGCTGTCTTGAGCAGGTCGATGAAGGTTAGAATGCCGTCGTGCAGCACGGCATGAACGACGAAGTCCTTCTCGTAGACCTTGTCGACTTCCTCGCTAAACACGTCGTCAAGTTTGACGTCACCGTCAGCACCATACGCTGTGAGTTTCTTCCCTTTGCGGGTCACAATCAGTTGCTCACCCTGTGGATAGTGCGACAGCACCCAATCGCCGGTGAAGCCCCGAAGGTGCTCCATGTCGTCAACATCGAAGATGCGGTGCATGAACTTGACCGGCGGGGGTCGCCCCTCGTCTTTCCTGATGATGCTGTCGTCGAGGATGACGCTGAGGTCGTAAGAGGTGCGCACCG
>JGI25127J35165_1000125_pt1 | contig 30843 bp, 43 predicted proteins | sample ETNvirenome_2_30_FD_35165 | JGI IMG/M metagenome (IMG submission 35165) | reverse complement strand
CCCGATCACTTCGCGGAGATGTTGCCGACACAATTCTAAAAATGTGGGTCTCATAAGAACACCCTCCGATCGCGGCCAATTTTTCTTAAATAGTTTTCGCGCCGCCGCCGTATCGTTTTAATCTGATCCTCTGTATAATCCGCACTTTCAGAAAAGATTGCTAAACGCTTTTCAAACAATGTGTCATTTTTAGTAATGACTAATGTTTGTGTCATCAAATTAGATACTTCAGTAGGAAGATCTTTCCAATTATTTATTCCCATTTTAAATTTCCTTGTGTTGCGGAAGTTAGCCTGTCAGGCTAACTTCCTAGGTTGATAATTATTCGAAGTAATCCGCGTGAACGATGTCAGCAAAACTTTCACCATTTTTCAGACGCCCTGAAATATCGTAAAGATATGTGCAGGCCTCGATCAATTCGGCAGACATTGAACCGTCAGGTTTCTTTTTCTTCGCCTGACTATTGGCCTTGGCAATACCTTCCAATGCTCGGTCGCAGTCAGTCTTTTTAGTTTTCTCTTTTGGCGCGTTACTATCGACGCCGTCCTCAGCATCCTTAGCAGCTTGTTTGATAGCTGCACCAACAGCGGATATAATTTTACCGTATTGTTGCTGGATATATTGCTTAGATCTGGGATGCCCTGCTAATGTTCCCTCAGTAGCAGTGAACTCAGCATCAGGCCCGTTATTCTTATCTTGTAAGAACGCCAGACCAGATCGACCGACAACCGCAACCGAACAAGCTTCGACAAAGTAATCCCGAACATAACGCTTGAGATTATTCTTTTCGTTCTTTGCACTGTATGCCTTGAGATAAGTAGTATCAGCACCCGCCTCGGCAAATGGCGTAAACCATGCCATAGCAGTGTTCTGAATTTGCGCCTTGATACTTTCGCCCTGACCCGTCAGGCTACTTATCTCAGTAGCTTGCTCGACGCCATATTGAACGGTCGGCAATGTATCCATTACATCAGTCTTTTTAGATTTTGATTTAGTCATTTTTTGTCCCTTTCATAAGACAGTTAAAAATTAGCCAGATGGCTAATCGATTAGCTCGCCCAATCGATGTATCCATTATACCGATTATTGCAGCAGATGCAAGCAAACCTAGCTAAACTTGACTAAACGTAACCCCCACCTACCCCCCACCCCCCTGTGTCGCGCGCGCACGCGGTCTACATATACATACTATTTTACACAAACTTTTTGAATTTCTATGAGTTTACCTACCCCCTAGGCAAAATCGACATAGTATTGAAAACTAAACAGTTACATGTTACGGACGTTATTATGGCTATACACATAACCCCAGAAGCAGGTGTACCTATTACCGATATACCACTACCAGACGATCTAGCGGGTAAGGCGAGCGCAGCTTCTAAAACGGCACAGTTCTTGCATCAACATGGTTTAGAAGTAGAAGTAACAGAAGAGGATAAAAACAACGCTTCCGGTTTAGCTATGGCCTATGCTTCCGATGCGACAAAAACATCTAAGAAAGCAACAATATCAAATTTATCTAGAACCCCACCCGCTACCCTATTACTAACTGATCGAATCCTAAAAGATTTTGGTCACTCGGTGGTTGAAAGTGCAACACAAGTACGCCATCTGGTGACCAATAAGCTAATTGAAGAGACTGATAACCCTGATCCACGGGTACGTATACGTGCGTTGGAGTTATTAGGCAAAATATCTGATGTAGGATTATTTTCTGAGAAGTCTGAGATAACCGTTACGCATCAGACTACAGATGCATTGAGAGACAAACTACGAATGAAACTGGCAAAACTCATAGACCCTGCCGATTCTGATGTAGAAGACGCCATTATCGTGGATAAACCTGTCATAGATCTGGACGCAGAGCTGGGTACGGGTGATGACTAGCCTGTCTGTAGCGGAAGTAGCGCAGGATCTAGCGTTTTCTCCTGAAGAAATACAACAAATGTTAGATAATCTAGATCAGTTTAGCCCTGAAGAAGTGGCTGAGATCGACAAACTTGTAGATGAGCTATCCACGCGGGCGCGGAACACCAAGGCAAAGGAAGACTTAATCGAGTTTTGTAAACGTATGCAGCCAGATTATAAGGTTGGTAGACACCACCGCATACTTGCAGATCAGCTTATGGCAATCGAACAGGGGGATAAGGATCGTATATGTGTCAACATCCCACCCCGTCATGGTAAGTCACAGCTCGTAAGTATCTTCTATCCAGCTTGGTTTCTTGGTCGGAACCCCGGTAAGAAGGTCATGATGGTCTCTCACACTACCGATTTGGCTGTGGATTTTGGTAGAAAAGTTAGAAACTTAATATCCACAGAAGAGTATAAAGATATATTCCCACAAGTATCTCTCGCTGTAGATAGTAAGTCGGCAGGTAGATGGAATACAAATTTTGGAGGTGAATACTATGCGTGTGGTATTGGATCTGCTCTTGCTGGGAGGGGTGCTGATCTTCTGCTTGTTGATGATCCTCACTCTGAGCAGGATGTTATTAACGGAAACTTCGCAGTGTTTGAAAAAGCCTATGAGTGGTTCACATTTGGAGCGCGTACTCGACTAATGCCGGGAGGCAGAGTGGCTATTGTACAAACACGTTGGCACATGGATGACCTTACGGGGCGTGTGACTAACGATATGGTGAAGAATGAGCTGGCAGATCAGTATGAAATCATAGAATTTCCCGCACTTCTGGACGCTGATGATGGAACAAAGAAACCATTGTGGCCTGAATTCTTCGATTTGCCTGCTTTGGAGCGTACAAAGGCTTCAATGCCTGCGTTTCAGTGGAACGCACAGTATCAACAGCAGCCTACAGCCGAAGAAGCGTCCATAATTAAGCGAGAATGGTGGGGAATATGGCCTCATGACGACCCACCACCCGTAGAATACATAATTATGTCTCTTGATGCCGCAGCAGAAAAGCATAATCGCGCCGATTACACCGCGCTGACTACGTGGGGTGTGTTTTTAAACGAAGAAGAGGACGCTAGACACCTAATATTGCTGGATTCTATCAAAAAAAGGCTAGAATTTCCTGAATTAAAGGAACTTGCGCTAGAAGAATACAAAAATTGGGAGCCAGATGCGTTTATTGTGGAGAAAAAGTCCTCTGGTGTGGCTATTTATCAGGAGATGCGCCGTATGGGGCTACCTGTACAGGAGTATACACCCCACCGAGGTACAGGTGATAAGCTAGCCAGACTGAATTCTGTGGCTGATATCATAGCGTCTGGCATGGCGTGGGTTCCTTCTACACGTTGGGCGGAAGAACTAGTCGAAGAAATCGCAGGATTTCCTTTTATGTCTAACGATGACCTTGTGGACAGCACTGTTATGGCGTTAATGCGCTTTAGACAGGGTGGATTTATACGTCTACCCACTGATGAATGGGATGATGAGCCTATTTATCGGCGACCTGTCGAGTATTATTGAGACTTTTTTAAGTAATGCATGTATATTTCCGCAACCCTACGGTTTGAGGTGAGTAACAAAATAATACCTGTATCACTCAGTACAGCCCACTTATTGTACTTAATTTCCACTAACCTCAAGACACTCGACCTTCATGCTCGAATGTGTAACTAGTACTTTTGCTTTTGCTTTTTCTAACTCGCATTCTTCGATACTGGAGAAAGAGGCTATTTGATAATATTTTAAATGGTCTGTGTTTACAAAATGTAAAAATATTAAAACATATATCATGGAAAATAATCCCTCACATCTATCCAACCCATATAATGCAGGTATCCCGTAGCTCCTACAAACGTAAAAAGTAAAAGTACGACTATACCTACCACAGTTATCATCAACTCCTGTCTTTGTATAGCGTCACGCCGCGCCTGAGCCTCTGCTTCACGCTTTTCTGCAAGGACTTCTCGTCTAATTTTTAAGAGTTCTAGGTATTTTGATCTTCCGTAGGTTTGCGTGATCCACTCTTTGAGTTCTTCTTCAGCATCTGCAGCCTGACGAAGTTTCGTCCAGCGATCCAACGCTGTAGCATTGGTGCTTTTGCTTGACACACCTTTTTTCTGTAACGTCTTCTTAGCTTGATCAGTTGCATCAAAAAATTGTCCAATCTGTTTACTAAGACCAGCTACGGTTTTACCAGCAGCTAATCCTGACTTTATACCTGCAAGGATTGTTAATGGGTCCATAGTTGTTTTTACACCGTGGTTTGGTTACATTGAGAGCGGGACATGCTCCCAACTGTCCCACGGCGGGGCGTGTAAACCCCCCTACACGCTCTGCCAACTTAATATATAGACCAAACGAGAGTTTTTGTGTACAATAAAGTAACATATATCAGAAAGAGTGCTTATGGCTATTGAAAAACCTATGGTTCCAGCAGACGTGGAAGTAGAAGGCAACCCCTCTGAAGAGGATCTTACAGTAGAAATTGTAAACCCAGATGCTGTATCAATGGAGACAGAAGATGGTGGAGTAATACTTGATTTTACTGGAGAGCTTACAGAAAGTATTATTGGTCCTGACCACGATTCAAATCTAGCAGAGTTCATTGATGAGTCTGATCTTCAGTCTATGGCCTCAGAGCTTGTATCAGATTTTAATGCTGATAGAGAGTCTCGTTCCGACTGGGCTAGAGCATATGTCAAGGGTCTTGACCTATTAGGTATGAAAATAGAGGAGCGTCAACAGCCTTGGGCAGGAGCTTCTGGAGTATTTCATCCTGTTTTAACCGAATCTGTTGTGCGGTTCCAAGCACAAGCTATGGGAGAACTCTTTCCTGCTAGTGGGCCAGTCAGGGCTAAAATTATGGGGAAGATGACCCCAGAAAAATTTGATCAGGCAGAGCGTGTAGAAACAGAGCTTAATTATCTTTTGACTGAAGAAATGACAGAATACAGAGATGAGCTTGAGCAAATGTTGTTTAAGTTACCCTTGGCAGGATCAGCGTTTAAAAAAGTATACTACGATCCAATAACGAGTAGACCATGTGCTGTGTTTGTCCCCTCCGAAGACTTTGTCGCTTCGTACGGCACGACTGACCTTATGACGTGTCCAAGATACACACACGTCATGAAAAAGACCAAAAATGAAATATTGCAGCTTCAGGTAAATGGTTTTTATAGAGATATAGAGTTACCAGACCCACAGCCAGATTTTTCTGATATACAAGAAAAATATGATGAGCTAGATGGTGAAGACACTATTATCGAAGATGATGATCGACACACCATACTAGAGATGCATCTTGATATTAATATGCCTGAAGAGTTCGACGACCCTGATGGTATAGCTAGACCTTATGTTATAACCATAGACAAATCGTCACAAGAGATATTGTCCATTAGAAAAAATTGGTATGAAGATGATGAAAAGAAAAAGAAACGTATGCATTTCATTCATTATAAGTACCTACCGGGCTTGGGATTCTACGGCACAGGACTTATTCACCTCATTGGAGGCTTGGCGAAATCAGCCACCTCAATACTACGACAACTTATTGATGCGGGTACGTTATCGAACTTACCTGCAGGTCTTAAAGCTAGGGGAATGCGTATTAAGGGTGATGACACGCCTCTCATGCCGGGGGAGTTCAGGGACGTGGATGTACCGGGTGGGGCAATCCGTGATTCGATTACGTTCATCCCTTATAAAGAGCCAAGCGGAGTACTCTATTCTTTACTTGGCAACATTGTCGAAGAGGGGCGGCGTATAGGGTCTGTAGCCGACATACAGGTTGGTGACATGAATGCTCAAGCACCAGTCGGTACAACTCTTGCCCTTCTGGAGAGATCCATGAAGGTGATGTCTGGTGTGCAGGCTCGCCTTCATGCGGCAATGAAAAAAGAATTACGTATACTTGCAAAAATCGTACATGACTACATGCCAGCAGAGTATGCCTATGATATGGAAGGTGACTTTAGCAGAACAGAAGATTTTGATAGCCGCATAGATGTCATACCTGTGAGTGATCCTAATGCTGCTACGATGTCGCAAAGGATAATGCAGTATCAAGCAGCTTTACAGCTAGCACAGCAAGCCCCACAACTATACGATATGGGCAAGCTACATCGTCAGATGTTAGAAGTTCTAGGTATACAAGATGCAGGGGATATAATTAAATTACCTGATGACATAAAACCAGCAGATCCTGTAACTGAAAATATGATGATCTTGAAACAAGAGCCTGTAAAAGCTTTTAAATATCAGGATCATGAAGCCCATATTGGTGTTCATATGGCAGCAGCACAAGATCCAAAGATCATGCAAATGGTGGGACAGTCTCCGTTCGCGCAGCAGATACAGCAAGCGATGTCTGCACATATAACCGAACATGTCGCATTCCAGTATCGCCGCGAAATAGAAAAGATGCTTGGTGTAGAGATGCCAAACGAAGAGCAACCACTACCAGAAAATATAGAGGTAGATATTTCTCGTCTAGCGAAAGATGCGGCAGAAAAACTACTAAAAAAAGATCAGACAGAGGCACAACAACAGCAGATTGCTGCACAGCAGCAAGATCCCGTAGTGCAGATGCAGCAACAAGAGTTGCAGCTAAAAGCACAAGAATTGCAGCATAAAATGCAGACTGACATGGCTAAGATTCAGCTTGAAGCTGATAAAATCAAAGCACAAAATCAAAGAGAGGGCGCTAAACTGGGAGTTACGCTTGCTACCGAGTTAGATAAGAACCAACGTGCAGATCAGCAAGCTGGCGCTAAATTGGGTATAGAAGTAGCGAAGGAGTTAACTAAGGGGGATGGATGATACGGTTATTGCGCTTTTAAAGCGTGTTATTACCGACTATAGGGACGAGGTAAAAGAGTTCCTAGCTGACGGTAGGGCAGAAGACATAGCCGCGTATAATAGGCTTGTCGGACGCTATGAGGCTCTCAAACTAATAGATAGAGAGCTAGAAGACTTAGAAAAAAGATTTGTTGAAGAATGAATTTTTTTGTTCTATGGATTAATTGGGGGCTTCGTGGGTGATCCACGCAAGGTTTCTGTGAACCTAAATCACTGCAAGGAATATTATGTATACAGCAGAAGTAAAAACTGAAGACAAAGTAGTCACACAGCTACCAGAGCCAAAGGGCTACAAACTACTCATAGGGATTCCAGAGGTAAGCGAAAAGACAGAAGGCGGAGTATTCATGCCTGACGGTCTTAGAATTGCAGAAGAAACTGCTTCAATCGTTGGTTTTGTTATAAAAATGGGACCAGATGCTTATTCTGATAAAGATCGCTTTCCAAACGGACCTTACTGCCAAGAACAAGATTTTGTTATTTTTCGTTCTTATTCTGGCACAAGATTTAAGATACACGGTAAAGAATTTCGTTTAATTAACGACGATACTGTTGAAGCTGTGGTAGATGATCCAAGGGGGTATACAAGAGTATGAGTAACGTAGCTGAAGAACAAGAGTTCAAAGAAGAGACAGTCGCAGAAGCAGTGGCTAGCGCACAACAAGATGTTGGAAACGAATCACCTGAAACACAAGATGTTGATTCTTTTGATATTGAAGTCGTGGACGACACTCCTGAAGAAGATCAGGGAAAGCCACGCCGAGCCGAAGATGCCGAACCGCAGATACCCTCCGATGATGAGGTAGAGAAATATTCTGAAGGTGTGCAGAAGCGTATCAAACAATTAAAGTTTGAGTTTCATGAAGAGCGCCGTGCAAAAGAAGAAGCAGCGCGGCTACAAGAAGAAGCGTTACGGTATGCAGAAACAGTCAAGGCTGAGAATGATACACTTCGCAAAACCTTGGATGACGGGGAGCAAACCCTTATTGGTCAGGCTAAAGGTCGCATAGAGGCACAGTTAGACAAAGCCAAAAAAGAATATAAAGCTGCATATGAGTCTGGAGATCCAGATGCTTTATTAAAAGCACAAGAAGATCTTACGACTATTCAAAATGAAAAGTACCGTGTAGATAATTATAAGCCACGAGTAAGGGCGGAAGAGAAACCCCCTGAACCTGCACCGCAACCTGTTCAACCTCCACAGGTGGATCAAAAGGCTTTAGAGTGGGGTAAAAAGAACGAATGGTTTGAAAAAGACCCTGAAATGACAGGGTATGCATACGGACTTCACCAAAAACTTGTAAATCAGGGTATTGATCCGAGAACAGATCAGTACTATGATGAGATAGACAAAGCCGTAAGGCGAGTCTTTCCAGATAAGTTTGACGATGGGAAAATTGAGGAAGAAGCACCCCAACGTCAAGACGGCCCCGTGGTTGCCGCACCGTCTAAAACGACAAAGAAACCACGCACAGTGCGACTGACCTCAACGCAAGCTGCTCTCGCCAAGCGGCTTGGTCTGACAAATCAGCAATATGCGGCGCAGTTAATGAAGGAAGCATCTAAATGACAAACAGAACCTCGCGCAACCATCAAACTCGTGAAGACGAGAAACGTAAAGTGTCGTGGCAGAGACCTACGATGTTACCAACCCCCGAACCAAGAGACGGAATAGAGTTTCGTTGGATTCGCACATCAGTATTGGGTAATATGGATAACACGAATGTTTCTTCTAGATTCCGCGAAGGTTGGACACCTGTTCGAAAAGAAGATCACCCAAACCTTCAAGTTGTGTCTGATATCGATTCTCGATTTAAAGACAACATTGAGGTCGGTGGATTACTGCTTTGCCAGAATTCTGCCGAGAACGTTAAAGCTAGGAAGGATGCACAACTCCAACAGGCTAAAAACCAAATGGAAGCTGTGGATAATTCTTATCTGAAACAATCAGACCCTCGTATGCCTGTTCTAAATCCAGAGCGGAGTACGAGGACTTCGTTTGGCAAGTAACCTTTACGGGGAGCTTGCTTGGTAGAAACTTTAATGTAAGGAACTAGAGCTATGGCTACAACAGCAGCTCCTTATGGTCTCCGTCCCGTACGCCGTGCGGATGGAATGCCATATGCTGGGGCAACTACCCAGTATCTCATTGATCCTGCAGGTGAAGCTACAAACCTATTTTATGGGCAAGCAGTTATCATCGGGGCCGATGGGTATATCGCGCTGGCTACAGGTACAGGTGCAGACCTGACCTCTAACAGCATTTCCGGTACAAGCGGCGTAGGCGCTATTGGCGTTTTCGTTGGTTGTGAATATGTAAACTCTTCAGGTCAACGTGTTCAGGCACAGTATTATCCATCTGGTACAAACAGTGATAGTACTGCGATTAAAGCCTATGTGATTGACGATCCAAATGTACTATTTCAAGCGCAGCTTGATGGTTCAGGAGCGCAAACAATCATTGGCACTAACACATTCTTCGCATCAGCGCAGTCTACCTCAACTGGTGATACAGCGACAGGTAATTCAACTTCTGCGTTAGACGCAAGCGTTGTAACTACAGCAGCGGCATTTCGTATCGTTGCTCATGTTTCTGACGCAAGTGATGCATTTCCAGATGTGTTGGTTAAGTTTAACCCCGGTGGTCATCAGATGACCAACAACGTCGGCTTATAAGGAGATTAGATTATGGCTATTTCACGCGCCCAGCTCCTTAAAGAGCTACTTCCGGGTCTAAATGCATTGTTCGGTCTTGAGTACGGAAGGTACGAAAACGAGCATGATGAGATCTATGAGACAGAAACTTCAGAGCGTAGCTTTGAGGAAGAAGTCAAACTGAGCGGTTTTGGAGCAGCTCCTGTGAAAGCAGAGGGTCAATCCATTTCTTATGACAATGCACAAGAGCATTTCACCGCTCGATACAACCATGAAACTGTTGCTATGGGTTTCTCTATCACTGAAGAAGCGATGGAAGACAACTTATATGACTCTCTTTCAGCACGTTATACTAAGGCACTTGCCCGCGCTATGGCGTACACAAAGCAGACGAAAGCAGCTTCATTGTTGAACACTGGCTTTGATACATTTAAGTCTGGTGATGGATCATTCTTGTTTGCTACAAACCACCCAACAGTTGAGGGCGGTACAAACTCAAACAAACCATCAACAAATGCCGACTTGAATGAAACTTCACTTGAGCAAGCTGTGATTGATATCGCTGCGTTCACTGACGAACGTGGTCTATTGATCGCTGCTCGTCCACGTAAGTTAATCATTCCGCCAGCACTTATGTTTGTTGCTACACGTCTATTACAGACTGAACTTCGCGTAGGTACAGCAGATAATGATATTAATGCTATCCGCTCAAACGGGTCTATCCCAGAGGGCTATAGCATCAATCACTATCTAACAGATACCGATGCGTTCTTCATTACTACAGACGTGCCTAATGGCATGAAGCACTTTGTGCGTACTGCTATGCAGACAGGCATGGACGGTGACTTCGACACAGGTAACGTTCGCTACAAAGCGAGAGAGCGTTATTCTTTTGGTGTCTCCGACCCATTAGGGATTTACGGTTCCCCCGGAGCCTAAATTATGCTATAGAGGAGTTACTACTTTTTTCATATAGTAGTCCTCCCTGTAACTGGGGCAGCGCAAGTTGCCCCTTTCTTTTTTAAAAAACTATGTTATGCTGTTTGTAGGGGCAACATTAGCCTTGCAGACAGGACACCCCCCTACCTGACGTTGCACAGACTGCTAGGCAAAACCTTGTGCAAAGGGTATTTATTATGGCATCAACTACATTTTCAGGCCCAGTGACATCTACTGCTGGTTTCGTCAGCGGTTCAGATTCTTTGGTTTCTATTACAGCAGACGCAACAATAACATCTGCTTCTCATGCAGGTCGCACAATGCTTCTTAACAAAGCGGCAGGTGCAACTTTAACACTTCCAGCAGCGTCTGGGACTGGTAACACTTACAAATTCTTCGTTCAAACCACAGTTACTTCAAACAGCTACAAAATTCAGGTAGCAAGCGCGAGTGACACAATGGCAGGCATCGCAGTAGTAGCAAACGACTCAGATAATACAGCATCTATCTTCGAAACTGCGGCTGACTCAGACACAATTACTTTAGATGGCACTACAACAGGTGGTATTCTTGGTGGTCAAGTTGAGATACAAGATATAGCTTCAGGTGTATTTCGTGTTTTGATTAATCAATCAGCTACTGGGTCAGAAGCTACACCATTTAGTGCTGCTGTTTCATAGGTGAATCATGGGTAAACTTAAAATGAAGCCGCGCAAAAAGGTTCGTGCTAGGAATAAAGACGGTACGTTAAAATCAGACGATCCGTCCACTCCTCAAAACGAAGCGTGGACAACAAAAATAGTGGAAAAAGAAGAGGATAGCTGATGTCTCAGTCAGATATTTTTGCTGTTACAAAGACCGCTGACGCTACCGTTTATGCTTCAAGAGCTAGAGTTCGTCAGGTGCAGGTACATACCGCTGGAAGTGGTAGCCCAGCTATCACACTTAAAGATGGTGGAGCCAGTGGCACGACACGCCTGACTATGACTTTAACCACTGGATTGGTGCATTCTGTTAACTTACCAGACAACGGCATCTTGTTCTCTACAGATGTTTATTTGGATCTAACAGATTGTACAGGTGTAACTGTGTTCTTGTCGTAGAACTATGGCAGAGCGTAAGTCAAAAGGCAAAATGCCAGCACGTAATAAAAAGAATTTCCGCCCTACAAAAGCTGGGGCGGGAATGACTAAGGCTGGTGTAGCTGCATATAGACGTAAAAACCCCGGCTCTAAGCTACAAACGGCTGTTACTGGAAAAGTAAAACCCGGAAGCAAAGCAGCCAAAAGGCGTAAATCTTTTTGTGCTAGATCTGCAGGGCAGATGAAAAAATTCCCAAAAGCAGCAAAAAATCCAAACAGCCGTCTAAGACAGGCTAGAAAAAGATGGAAATGTTAGATGGCTATTGCAAGATCAAATATAGCTAGTCAAATGAAAGGAAGTTCTCGCATGAGATTTCGATCTACAGGTGATGACGCAAAAGATTTAGCAGTAATAAGAGCTGCTAAAAATATAGATGATGGCCCTGTTAGCATGAAAAAAGGCGGCAAGGTCAAGAAAAAATCTAAAAGTCGCGTCAATGAAGCAGGTAATTATACAAAACCGGGTATGCGTAAACGGTTGTTTAATCGAATAAAAGCTGGGTCAAAAGGCGGAAATCCCGGTCAGTGGTCAGCTAGAAAAGCACAAATGCTTGCTTCGGCTTATAAAAAAGCAGGTGGGGGGTATAAAAATTAATGAACGAAATAGAGAGAGATCTTAGAAGTTGGTCAGTTGAGGTTTTGGAAGTTCCAAACCATGACCTCAAAGGTCTTTCTCCGTGTCCGTATGCTAAAAACGCTTGGGAAAAAGATAAAGTTTTGGTCATACAAACAGATGATATATTTGCAGAAAGTTTGAGGCAATGTTCCGATATGCCGCTAACTGACAAAGAACTTATTGTTGTTGCCTCTTATGACATACCAGAAATAGACAAATTTAATAAGTATGTTCAAAATCTTAACATACTTTTCGACACTCTCCACTGTATGGAGTTTCACCCAGACTATGGGGCAGAAGATGCAGATCTAGACTTTCTATATGAAAATGATTGGGAAAGTTCGTTAGATAAGCCTTACTGCATGGTATTCATTCAAGATCTCGAACAAGTAGTTCTAGCAAGTGACAAGTTACAAACATTAGGTTACTATGATGTATATCCTGATGAAGAGTATGAAGAGTTAGTCGTTAACAGAAAAAGGAGATTGACAAATGGCTATGAAACCTAGGGCTATGAAGAAGAAACCTATGGCAATGAAACGCGGTGGCGCAGCAAAGAAAATGATGCGTGGCGGCAGCATGAAGAAAAAGCCTGTAGCCATGAAGCGTGGCGGTGGCATGATGGGTATGAAGAAAAAACCCATGATGATGAAACGTGGTGGTAAAGCTAAGAAAAAATAATGGCTTTAAAAAAATCTCAGAAGAGCTTAAAGGCGTGGACAAAACAAAAATGGCGCACTAAAAGTGGGAAACCTAGCGGTAAAACTGGTGAGCGGTATTTACCTAGTGCGGCTATTAAGTCTCTTAGCCCTTCTGAGTACGCAGCCACAACACGAGCTAAACGAAAAGGCAAGGCTGCAGGCAAGCAGCATGTGGCTCAACCTAAAAAAATTGCAAAGAAAACCAAAAGATTTAGGAGCGTAGTAACATAATGGCTGTAGTGACCCCAGACCTGCCAGAAATATTTGAAGAAGCCTACGAAAGAGCAGGTCTTCAAATGCGAAATGGTTATGATTTGCGAACAGCAAGACGTAGCCTTAATCTTTTAACATTGGAGTGGCAAAACCGTGGCCTTAATCTTTTCACTATCGAAGAAGGTACGCTCTCTGTTACAGCAGGTACGGAGACTTATACCCTTCCTTCGGACACCATCGACCTCCTCGAACACCAAATCCGAACCGGAACAGGTACGAACCAAGTTGACACAGCCCTCGAAAGGATCAGTGTCGCAACCTACGCCCAGCAAACCAACAAAAAAACGGAAGGTAGGCCGACCCAAATCTTCGTCCAAAGGCTCCCAACGGAAACGAAAGTAACGTTATGGCCTGTGCCTGACAGTACAACTACCTACACTATTTTTTACTATAGGTTAAAGGGAATATCTGGTTTATCTTCTGGCGTAGGGTCTACAATAACATCTGTACCACCGCGTTTTGTTCCTTGCTTGGTTGCAGGTCTAGCATATTACATAGCTATGAAACGTCCAGAGGTAGCAGCTCGCGTGTCTCCTTTAAAACAAGAATATGAATTTCAATTTGAACTAGCCGCTGGAGAAGATGAAGAAACAGCGTCTATTAAGTTTGTGCCGTTTAATACATTCACTTTAGGTGCTTAATGTCATATACAAAAGGTAGATACGCTTTTGGTTTTTGTGATAAAACTGGATTTCGTTATCCACTATCTGACCTTGTACCTGAGTTTAAAAACGGCGTTAAGACTGGTTTTCTTGTAGGGCGGGATGTCGCAGACCCTGACCAGCCACAAAACTTTTTAGGGCGTTTAAAGATATTTGACCCTCAAAGCCTACAGAACCCTCGTCCTGATACTTCAGAAGCTGAAAGCAGGCGACTTTTTGGTTTTGATCCTGTGGGGAACGATGCTCAGTTTATGACAGCAGAAGTAGGCACTGTTTCGATTAGCATAACGGCATTTGATGGTAGCGCTAATACTCTAACCGCAGACATGGGTAGCTTTGCTTTAACAGGGCAGGATGTAACCATAACTTCAACTGCCACTGTAGTGCCTTTAGATGTAGGTACGTTTGGCTTAACAGGACAGGACGTGGACTTGGATATTTTTGAGACACTTACTGTTACTGTTCAAAGCACAGGATATGGAAATAAATATTTTATAGATGGTTCTGAAACACCTACCCTAACTTTATATGAAGGTAGCACTTATCGTTTTGATCAAAGTGATAACAGTAATGACGGTCACCCTCTTCGATTTAGCACAACTTCAGACGGCACACATAATTCAGGATCAGAGTATACGACTGGCGTAACGACTAATGGGGTTCCGGGTAATGCTGGTGCGTACACACAGATAGTTGTAGCTGATGGAGCGCCAACGTTATATTATTATTGCACCAACCATAGCGGAATGGGAGGCCAAGCAAATACACCTTAACGGTAGATTTGATAGTTTAAACATGATAGGATTGCTAAAAGGAGATTAAGTATGCCCGGAAAAACTTTAAAACCTGTACCCGCAGGCAACAAAGGGTTAGGCAAGCTGCCAACAGAAGTCCGTAACAAAATGGGCTTTATGAAAAGAGGCGGCACTGTAAAGAAGATGGGAATGGGCGGTAAATGCCGTGGTATGGGTGCTGCTACCAAGGGTGGCAACTTTAGCAAGATGGGCTAGATAATGAATTATTCAGAACTGACACAAGCCATTAAAGATTACACGGAAAACACAGAAACAACTTTCGTGAACAATATAGATGACTTTGTTCGTCAGGCTGAAGAACGCATATTTCGAGACGTTATAATCCCTGAATTAAAAAAGAATGTGTCAGGTAACGTAACTGCAGGAAATCAATATTTACAACGTCCTTCAGATTTTTTATCCACGTTCTCTCTTGCTATATCTAATAGTGGTGAATATACATATCTTCTTGAAAAAGAAGTTAATTTTATAAGAGAAGCATACCCTAACGCTTCTACACAAGGTGTCCCAAAGTACTATGCTATATTTGACGGCGATGCAGCGGCTTCAGATGGTAACTTTATATTAGGACCAACACCTGACGCTTCTTATACTACAGAACTACATTACTATTTTGATCCTCCATCAATAGTTACAGCAAGTACGTCTTGGTTAGGTGATAACGCAGAGACTACCCTTCTTTATGGTAGTTTAGTTGAAGCGTATACATTTATGAAGGGTGAGCCTGATATAATACAGTTATACCAGCAAAGGTATGAGAGCGCTTTATTAAACATGGCTAGTTTAGGTGTTATGCTTAGAGGCGATATTTATAGAACGAGTGCAGCATAATGGCGATTACACAGACAACATGTACTTCATTTAAAGTTGAGCTTTTTAAAGCAGAACATGACTTTGACTCACATACTTTTAAAATCGCACTTTTTACAAGTTCAGCATCATTAAGTGCATCTACCACTGCTTACAGCACTTCGAATGAAGCGTCTGGCTCAAACTATACAGCGGGAGGTAAAGCTTTAACTGTAACTTCTACGTTTCCAAAGTCTACTGGAACAACAGCAATGGTTGATTTTGATAACGTTTCATGGACAAACGCAACTTTCACCGCGAGGGGTGCTTTAATATATAATGATTCACACTCTTCCAAAGCTGCAGTTGCTGTGCTAGATTTTGGAAGTGATAGGGTTGCTTCGAGTAGCAATTTAGAAATACAGTTCCCCTCTGCAGGTGCAACATCTGCTATTCTAAGGATAACATAGGAGATTAAAAATGGCATCCTTCGTTAAAGTAAATAAATTTGTGGAAAATGCAGTCCACGACATGGATCTAGCATCAGATCAACTTGCTGTTGCTTTGACCAATACCGCCCCCGGTTCTGAATCTACAAATCCAGCGGGAGATTCTGGTGGTGTAATTGCTAATTTAACACAGATAAGTTACTCCAATTGCTCTTCTAGAAATTTAACAACAAGTTCTTCTTCGCAAACAGGCGGAACATACAAACTTGTTTTAGCCGATTTAACACTTACTGCTAGTGGCACGGTGGGTCCATTTAGATACATATACATATTTAATGACACTGTAACTGGAGATCCCCTTATTGGGTATTATGATTACGGTACAAGTTTAACGCTTAACAACGGTGATACCTTTACCCTAGACTTTAGCGATACCAACGGAGTTATTCAGATCGCATAGGAGTAACCAATGGCTAATGTCTTAGCGAATAGAGTTAAAGTAACTACAAGCACAACGGGTACAGGCACTATTACATTAGGTAGCGCTGTTGATGGTTTTCAAACTTTTGCGGATGGTGGTATTTCCAATGGTGATGTTGTTCGTTACGTTATTACAGATGGAACAGATTTTGAAATAGGAACAGGAACCTATACGGCTTCTGGAACTACCTTATCTAGATCACTTACAGAAAGTTCTACTGGCTCACTGCTTGATCTGTCTGGATCTAATGTTGAAGTTTTTATTTCGGCGGCTAATGAAGATTTGGTTCGAGCAGATACTTCAGGATTAACAAGTGATCAATTTTGTAGAAGTGACGTAGCTGACACGATAACAGGAACTTTGACTGTTGGAGGTAGCACCACCGAAAAAATCATCTTAAATGGATCTACTACCCCTTATATTCGATGGCAAGAGAGTTCTACTGACAAGGCTTACATTCAGTGGAATAGTGGGGGGTACTTTGATTTTAGAAACCAAGAGACAGGTACTTTTAATTTTCAATCAACGGTTAATGGGTACGGTGCTTACTTGTTTCTTACAAGAAACGACACAAGTACTGTTACTGACAATATTCTTGGCAGTGTTAACTTTGGACACACAGATGGTAGCTATGATCCACCTGTAAGCCAAGACACAACTGACAGTGCCGCTCGTATTGTAGCAAGGGCAGCAGAGACAACAGGTTCTAGTGATGATGGTTCTAAATTACAGTTCTACACTAAGCCCATAAACACTAACAAAAACTCGCCCAATGTTGAGGCAATGAGAATTGACCCAGATGGCCATGTTCGCGCTCTTGGTGATATGACTGTTTCAGGCACACTTAACGCTAGCATATCTATATCTGCAAGCGATGTACCCTCAACTCTTAACGCCACAACATTTGACGGTGACGTGACTGTCGGCAATACTACAGATGATCATCAGTTGAAACTTTATAAAGCCGATAACAACGTAAGTGATCACCTACAATTCTATGTAGGATCTACCCGAATGGGTGAAATTGGTGGTGAGGATACTACTTGGCTTCGCATCAATCAGGAAACTGCTAAGAACATTTACACTCCAAGGATCATAAGGGCTGACGGTGGGTTTCAAGCAGCTAGCACTATTTGCGCCCATGTTAGTGATACAAATACTTACCTTCAGTTCCATGCAGCCGATCAATTTAGAGTGGTTACCGGTGGTACTGAAAGACTAGAAGTTAATAACACAAATACCACCATAGCAAATAACTTAGTTATTAGCGGAGGCTTTCCTGTCCCTGCATCTTCAAATCTTGTCGGAACTTATGGGTTTTGTTACGACACAAGTAGTATTGCAAATAACGCAACACGCGCAGGGTCTTCTTTAGAATGGTCAGGTGTTACGGCGGCAGGCACAGATAAATCTGGATCGCCTAGCGGCACTTGGCGCTGTATGGGTTATGGTAGCGGCTCCCAAAATACTCTTTGGGTAAGGATTTCATAATGGGTGCTGTAAGTCTTGAAATTACAGAGGTTCGCAATGCAGTATCACTGAATGCTGAAAACACACGGTTTGATTGTGAGATTAATCATCCAACTTATGGATGGATACCTTATACACTTAGTCCTGATGATGAAGACAATACAATCAACAACGATGATTTAAAAACATTAATAGGTTCCGACTTCACGGCGTATACTGCTCCGACACAAGAAGAGCTGGATGCACAAGCCGCTGCCCTAGTTCGTGCAGAACGTGATAATAAATTAGTTACAGAGGTTGACCCGATAGTGTCAAATCCATTGCGTTGGGCTGATCTTTCAACTGAAAAACAGAATGAGTGGTCTACATATAGAACAGATTTATTAAATGTTCCTCAACAATCTGGCTTTCCTCATAATGTGGTTTGGCCTACGAAGCCTGATTAATGTTAGGCTTTTCTCCATTAGCAGCCGCTCCTTTAGCAGATACAGGTGATGATGGGCAGCGTATAACATTAAGCGCCGCACATGGTAGCTTTACACTTACAGGTCAAGATGCTTCTTTTAATATTGCTTTAAACGAAAGTTTAAACAACGGTAGCTTTACGTTATCAGGGCAAGATGTGGCAATCGGTCTGTCCCGTGTTTTAAACAACGGTAGCTTTACACTTACAGGTCAAGATGCTTCTTTTAATATTGCTTTAAACGAAAGTTTAAACAACGGTAGCTTTACTCTTTCAGGCCAAACGGTCTTTCTTCTTGTTGGAGAGCAGTTCAGCACAGGTAGTTTTCAATTAACTGGGCAGGACGCAGGATTAAATGTTGGAAGAAAACTAAGTGCCGACACAGGTAGTTTTACTCTTTCAGGTCAAGGTATCGATATTGGTATTTCCGAGGTTTTGGATAACGGTTCCTTTACGCTTACCGGACAAGATGCAGGATTAAATGTTGGAAGAAAACTTACCGCTGATGCAGGTAGCTTTACCCTTACAGGACAAGATATTGATTTTGACATATCTGCCGCTCTTAATAACGGTTCCTTCACCCTAACGGGGCAAGATGCATCGCTCGTAGCGGTGAGGAGAATTGAAGGACTTACGGGTAATTTTACTTTAACAGGTCAAGACGCAGTAACTTCTTTTGCTACAACACTTACGGCAGATACGGGTAGTTTTACTTTAACAGGTCAGACAATAGATTTTGGCTTTTCAGAATTCTTGGATGTAGGAAGTTTCACACTCACAGGCCAAGATGTTTCTATTAATCAGACTATTGTCGTATCTGGATTTGATTTACAGCTTGAGTTAGGGGTCGTAACTGTTTATAGTTTAATATTCCCAAATCAAACGCCTAACTATACCTCTATAACCCCTTCTCAAACACCCATATGGAGCGATATAACTCCTTCTCAAACACCGGGTTATTCGTCTGTCTCTCCTTCTCAAACACCGGGTTATTCAGTTATATCTCCTTCTCAAAGTCCTATTTGGACACAATTATGATTACAAATACGAAAGGTTGCTTAAAATGACTTTTAAACGTATACTAAAACAAANGAACTAGTGAGTTTATCATGGCGACATACACAGACGCGAACAGTATAAAAATTATTACAACAGGTGACGAATCGGGTACTTGGGGTGACAGCACTAATGTTAACCTTCAAATACTTGATCGAGCAGCGAATGGTTTTTCTCAAATAACACTTTCTAGTACTTCTTATAACCTTACAACAAGTGACTCCCCCTCAAGCGCAGAAAATGGGCATTACAAGTGTATCGAGTTCACAGGGACGCCCGGAGGGACATGTACTGTTACAATTCAACAGAATGACCAACCCAAGGTTTACATGTTTTTAAACAGCACAAACCAATCGGTTGTATTTACACAGGGATCTGGGTCTAACGTAACACTTGTTGCAGGGGAATCCGCTATCGTTATCGCAGACGGTGCAGGAAGCGGAGCAGCGGTAAAAGACCTAACCTCTTCTCTTGTTATTGCAAACTCTCAAACTACAGCTACAGATGCAAACACAAACAGCGCTATAGTTGCGCGAGATGGAAGCGGTAATTTCTCAGCAGGAACGATAACCGCAGACTTAACAGGAACCGCATCGTCTGCTACTACTTCCGCTGCTTTAACAGGAGACGTTACGAAAACAGGTGATTTTACTGTAGATGCTTCTGGAGATATTATTTTAGATGCGGATGGAAACGATATACTTTTTAAAGATGGTGGGACTACGGTAGGTAGCATTGATATTGGAACCGCAAGCACATTAAAAGTAAACGCAGGAACTACAGAAGAGTTAAGAGTCACAACCTCTGGTTTAAATGTTTTAAATGGTTTGAGAGTTGGCGATACAACTTCTCCAACAGATAATGACATCCATGCAACTGCGGATATAAGCGCAGGGGGAGGTTTTAAACTTACGGCAGGAGCTTCAGATTGGAGCTTTGAGGTGGCGTCAAATAACTTAATAATAAAATACGGAAGCACTATTTTATTTAAATTAGATACTTCTGGAAATCTTTCTGTCGAAGGTAATATTACAGCTTATGAGAGTTTATAATGACCCTACCAAGCTCTGGTAACCCCATATCTTTAAACCAAATGCATATAGAAGCAGGGGGTAGTGGGGTTAGTGGAACCCAAGCTTCTCTAAATGATGCCGATATAAGGGGTCTTATCGGGAAAGGTGATCAGGCTGTTAATTCTTTTAATGATTATTTTGGAGCGTCTTCAAGCCAACCAACAGCAACTTTTATTAAGAGACTGAAAACTACTGGTGATGGGTTTCCATCAGGCAGTGCCACTTTAAGTTCTGGAAGTAAACTTGTGGTCGTTTGCATGACATTAGGGGGGATAACTAGTACAACTCCAAATAGTTATGTCAGTTGCGGCGGTGTAAACATGACTTTAGCGGCACGATTAAGACAGCCCCATCCTTCTGTTTTTACAAATCTTCATTTTGATGTTGCTATTTATTATCTAGTTACATCAGCATCTGGATCAACTTCTTTTACCGGAAACGGAGGTAGTGGCAGATCAACCATATCAGTGTTTGAGGTTTCTGGTTATGATAGTAGTACACCATACACCACTGACACCGCGTATAATACAGCTAGTGACAACACCTTGGGCATTACTGTAGATGGCGAGTATAATGGCCTTACTATGGGGGCGGCAATGTCTATAGACGGTACAGGGGGTGGAACTCCTATTACCATAACTAATACTGACTTTTTGCAACAAGATAATCTTCAAAGTGCTACAGCGCATTGTTCTTTTTATGACACGGCTACACCCTCTGGAAATAGAACGTATACATATACAAATACAACAGACACACAAGCTCAACCAATCACTATAGTAACAGCATCGTGGAAATAATATGCCTTATACAGATCTACGATTTAAGCCCGGAATAAACAAAGAAATTACACCGTATTCTGAAGAAAATGGTTGGGTTGATTGTGATAAAATTAGGTTTCGTTTTGGCTATCCGGAAAAGCTTAATGGTTGGGAAAAAAGTTCGTCAGATGCTTTTTTAGGTCTTTGCCGTGGGCTTCATGAATGGGTAGCTTTGAACGGCGAAAAGTTCTTGGGTGTTGGTACAGAACAAAAATACTATATTAAGCAGGGTACAGGTTATAATGATATTACACCTTTAAGACTTACAACTTCTGCAGGGGATGTAACCTTTTCTGCAACAAACGGTTCGTCAACGATAACTGTAACAGATGCAAATCATGGTTGTGTCGAAAATGATTTTGTTACCTTTTCTGGAGCAGCTTCTTTAGGCGGTAACATTACAGCCAATGTTTTGAATCAAGAATATCAAGTTGCTTCGGTAACAGATGGAAATACTTACACAATTACTGCGAGAACGGTAAGCACTATTCCAAGCATAACCATTACGGGAGGGTTAAACGCAACAGCGGTAACCGCAAACTCAAGTGATACGGGCAACGGAGGCAGTAGCGTTGTTGGTGCGTATCAAATAGGCACAGGTTTAAACTCTGCAGTTGAAGGTACAGGTTGGGGCGCAGGTCTTTGGGGTGGTACGAACAACGGTGCTTTACAAACAACTCTTAATGAGGGTGGAACTTTAAGTGATAGCGACACGACAATTACTCTTACCTCCACAACAGGTATTGTGGCTACAGACGTAGTGCTTATAGGCGGGACAGAACTTGTATTGGTAGGTGGTATAAGTTCAAACGATCTTACGGGCTGTACAAGAGGACATTTAGGAACAACGGCTACCTCTCATGCGGACGGCTCTGTGGTTAGATTAGCTTCAGGAAATGCAGACTCAGATGATGATTTCAATGGGTGGGGACTGGGTATTGCTACCGGAATTCAGACTCCAACAACTAATTTAAGAATATGGTCGCATGATAATTTTGGAGAAGATTTAATTTTTAACGAACGAAATGGTCAGATATTTTATTGGGATAAGACCAATGGCGTTTCTACTCGTGGNATAGAACTTTCTACTTTATCTGGCACTCCTCGCTCTGTNCCGCAAAAAACTAAACAGGTTTTACTATCAGATAGAGATCGACACGTCATTGCTTTTGGTGCTGATGGACTAGGAAGTTCTTCAGATACGCAGGGAGATGGTGTTCAAGATCCTATGTTAATAAGGTTCTCAAGCCAAGAAAATCCCATTGATTGGTATCCAACAGATACAAATACGGCGGGTGATTTAAGAATTGATTCCGGTTCAGAAATTATACAGGCAGTTGAGACGCGCCAACAAATAGCCGTGTTTACTGATATAGCGGTGTATACAATGCAATTTATCGGACCACCATTTACTTTTGGCATTAATCTTGTTTCTAGTAACATAACTATTGCAAGTCCAAAAGCCGCCGTTGCAGTAAACGATATCGTATATTGGATGGGCAACGCTGAATTTTATTCTTATTCAGGTGCTGTGCAACGCATACCCTGCACTGTTAGAGACCATGTATTTAATGATTTTAATACCTCCCAATCTGAAAAAGTAGTAGCAGGTTCAAATGTATCTTTTGCAGAAATATGGTGGTTCTATCCATCTGCAGATTCAAATGAAAACGATAGATATGTAATATATAACTATCAAGAGAATATCTGGTATATAGGCACTTTAGATAGAACAGCATGGTTAGATCGAGGTATATCATCTTTACCCGTTGCGGCAGGCACAGATAATTATTTATTTAATCACGAGGTAGGCGCAAAGGCAGATGGCACTGCAATGACCTCATTTATTGAATCTGGCGACATGGGTGTATCTGACGGTAATAATTTTAGTTTTATTAGTCGTGTGTTACCTGATCTTAATTTTAGAGAAACAAACGTAGATAATACTACAGTAGACTTTATCTTTAGTGCAAAAAATGCACCGGGGCAGTCTAATCAAACCACAAATACTAATACCGTCACAAAAACTTCTAATACCCCCGTTGATCAATACACTAATCAATACCAAACAAGGTTACGAGGACGTAGTTTTACCCTTAAAATACAGTCCACAGACGCAGATGTCCTATGGAGACTAGGCATCCCAAGAGTTGATATAAGGCAGGACGGAAGACGATGACTATTTCACCCATACCATTTTTTCCTGTGCCTCCCACAGAGTACTCCCAACAATATCTTGCAGAAGTTACTCGTGCTTTTTCCGTATTTGCAGCGCAGATAACTAATCCCGCGATAGCTAAACCTGTGTTGATTGAGATTCCTACGTCTTCTTTGTCTGGGGATGAAGTAGGCACAGTATACGAAACAAATACAATTTTAAGATTAAAATCGTCTACAGCCGCAGATAACACGGTTGGGATTCCGTTGCCGACATACACAGTCGCTTCGTTACCTACGGTGGAGACAGGAACTTTAATATACGTTTCAGATGGCGCGGCGGGTAGTCCTGTCGTTGCTTTTGGTGATGGATCAAATTGGTTAAGATGCGATACTCGTGCGGCAGTATCTACATAGGAGATTAAAATGGCACATACTATAATAGATGATTACAAAGTATTTCCTAGACTAATGATGCTTGTAGTTACTATACTTACGTATCAGTCTGTACACTGGTACATGTCTCTACCTGATCCTACAAACGGACAGGCTGGACTGGTAAGTGTGTGTATGGGCGCATTAACGGGGTGTTTTGGGATCTGGATGAANAAAGAAGCCAAGACTGATCGTGGAGGTACGAACAATGGCTAGTGGTATAAATACTTCACCAAATCCACCAGAGAGACCATTAACTCACGCTGAAAAAATACAACGGCACTTTGACATTATTGGTCGTGATAATCCATTTGCTGGTGTTCATGCTGCCCAAAATAGAGCAGGCGGCTCTAAATACACAGGGTTTGGAGACATGGGAGATGGCGCTGGTCCCGGACTCAGCGGAGCTATGTTTTCTTCGAGAGATCTGAGAAACGTTAATATTAACGGCAAGAAGTATGATCAAAATGATGACGGATATGTATCTCAAGCCGAATTTGATGCAATGCGAGATGTCGATCCTAACTTTAATAAAGGTATATATACAGGTATAGGCGCTATTTCTAACCTTTCTGGCGCACGTCCAAGAGGTTCATATGCAAAAGAACGAGCTTTAGGACCAGCGGGTACGAATATAGGTACAAGCGGTATAGCTAACTATATTACTGGTGGAGGTACAATCGGAGCGTTATTTGGCGGTAGAGATAGACCACCTAACACCCTGCAAAGAGCGCTGCCCCAAATGGATGCTAATCAACGGTTTACGTACGAGAATCTTAGAAGATTTATGACCCCTGAACAGGCTAAAGAATTTCTTGGCAGCAATTATTCCTCTTCATCAATGTATGGTGGATCGGATGTCCCCACTTATATGAACATGGGCGGCATCATGCAATTATCTAGTTTTGGGAGATCCGTATGATAGGACAGTTAATCGGCCCAGTAGCGAACCTAGCTTCGTCTTGGTTACAAGGTAAAGCGGATAAAGCCACCGCAAATGCAAAGTTAAAGCTTGTTGAGGCTGAAAGTAAAGCAGCCATTCTTATGTCAAAAGAAACCTCTACAGCAGACTGGGAGAGGATCATGGCAGAAAGTACAAAGAACTCGTGGAAAGACGAGTTTATAACTATTATCGTAATGATTCCAGTCATTTTATGCTTTATTCCGGGACTAGAAGAAGTTGTAAAAAATGGCTTTGCTCGTTTGGATGAGCTACCAGAGTGGTACACATGGCTCGTTTTTGCTGTATGCAGTGCTGCCATAGGAATAAGAGGCGGTAAACAATTTATGGGGAAAAAATAAGTGGCTGACCCTAAAAAAGGTACAGGCAAAAAACCTAAAGGGAGTGGTCGTAGACTTTATACAGATGAGAACCCAAGAGATACTGTTTCTATAAAGTTTGCAACGGAAAAGGATGCTAGAGATACAGTNGCTAAAGTTAAAAAAATTAACAAACCTTTTGCNAGAAAGATACAGATACTGACGGTTTTNGAGCAACGAGCAAANGTAGCAGGTAAAACGAAACAAGCTCAAATTGCAAAAAGAGGCAAGGAAGCNATTAGGAAGAAAAGAAAGAAGAATGNCTGATAAGNTACCAAAAGTAAGTATTGCTGTAGTCGGGGTTGTCATAGCTCAGATTGGTGGTTTTATTTGGTGGACAGCACAACAGGCNAGNACNATACANAACCTTGAAGAAACGGTAAATGTTCTAACAGTAGAGAATAATGCCACTGACAGGACAAATCTCATTCGTGATGTGGAACATAATACAGAACAAATAGATGAGATAATCGATATTCTTGCAGAGATTTATGAAGATATGGAAGATGGCGACAATGAAATTTGGGAAGATGTAGATCAAATTCACGAAGACGTTGGTGGTATGGCTTCTCACATGATGGAAATAATTAAAGTTCAAGCTCGCGTAAAATCTTTAGAGAACACGTTGGAATATCTTACAAGATCTCCCGCACATTCAGACGCGAGATAGCTTATATAGGAGAAAATTATGAGTTTTAAATTAAGTAGACGTAGCCTCGACAGGCTAGAGGGTATTGATGACAGGCTACAAGCCGTTATTAAGATGGCTATTACACTGACAAAAACCGATTTTGGAGTGGTGCAGGGTATGAGAACCGTCGAACAGCAAAAGGAGTTGGTAGCCTCCGGTGCATCCCAAACGATGCGCTCAAAACACCTTGAAGGTAAGGCTTTCGACATCATGGCCTTTGTAAACGGACGGGCAAGTTGGGAACTTAATTTGTACGATGATTTGGCTGATGCGATAAAAGAAGCTGCTATTAACCTTAACGTGCCTATATGTTGGGGTGCAGCATGGGGTACACCAGAAATGCCATATCCTATGGATATTCGTAAGTGGGAAGGCACTATGGAAGAAGCTATGAATGCGTATATAGACCTTAGAAGGTCTCAAGGACGGCGTCCTTTTATTGATGGACCACATTTTGAGCTTATAGATGATTGATAGATAAAAGGTTTAGTGTTACACTACAACAAATATTGAGGTAAATATGCTACCATTTCTGTTTAGTTTAGGACTTCCAGCTTTAGCGCCCACTTTAGGGTTGACCACTTTATCTACACCTATGCTTGCTGGTATTGGTGCAGGGCTTGGATCGTTTCTAGAAACAGGTGACGTTGGTAGAGGTATAAAAACAGGGCTTCTTGCAGGTCTCAGTGGTAGATTGCTAGGTGGTATCGGTGGCGGCATACAAGGACTTAAAGAGACAGCAAGTGAACAAGCAATGATGGCTCCTAAATTGTTCCAAGATGCCGCTATGGCTGAAGGAATTAAAGCTCCACAACTTATGTCAGGGCTTATTGGTGAGAGAGCAGCAACAGGACTTCTTCAACCCGGTCTTTTTACAGCCGCTACAGTAGGGTCAATGGCGAGCGCTGCTGAAAATCAGCCTGAATCGCGTAAATCTGACGATGACTTTAAAGCACCTATGCCGAATCCGCCGCAAAAAGTAGTAGACTTCTCTGGCGATCCTTTAGACACAAGCAAAGAAAAAGACTACTTTGATTACAGGTTTAGCCCTCAACCAGATCTAGAATATCCATACATTGATTACGGTACAGCACAAAAAAATAATCGTACGGTAAGAGCTTTTAGGATGGGTGGTTTATTGAATATGGGTGGCAGTTCAAACCCTATGTTTATGGGGCTAGGCCAAGGAATCCGTAGGGCTATGGCACAACAAGATAACGAAAAAGTTGATGCGTTTGTGCAAAAAGTAGAGAACGATGCCCGTGCAGAGTTCGGAGATATATTCCAACCACAACAGATGCAAAGACCACAGTTTGGTTTAGAAGAATTTCAACGAGTAAGAGATAGGCGATTTAGACCAGAGGAAGTTAACACTACTGATGAGTTTCTTATGGGTCCGGGTGGTGGAGGCCGTAACCCTAACTATACAGGCCCAAGAACGGAAATCCCAATCCCCGGCAAAGGAGGAGGCATTAAGCCAGTAGGCAATATGTTCCAACGTGCGCTTGGCTTCGCAGAAGGCGGTGAGGTTGAGGGTATGAACGAAAAAGATCTTATTCTTGAGTCTATTCTAGCCATTAAAGGTATGAAAAGTTTAGAAGAAGCACAGATGATTTTAGGTAAGTTCTTATCTGAAAACGGAGAAGAAGCGTTACGTGACTTAATAAAGTCTGTAAAATCAGGTGAATATGACGATACTGTAGCTCGCTTTGCAGCAGGTGAAAAGGGCATGGTACGTGGACCTAGCGATGGATCAGGTAAAGACGATAAAGTACCTGCTACAATGAACAATCAACAAGATGTTCTCCTAACTGAAGGAGAGTTTGTGCTACGTGAGCCTACAACTGATGCGCTTACAAAAGCATATGGGGGTGGCTTCTTAGATAAGATCAACGAAGCCGAAAAAGATGCACCGAAGGTGTTGGAAAAAATGGTGGGGTAATTGAAGGTAAGTACTGTTCCGAAAGAAACAGTTAAGTATATATGGAAGGATGTTGAAAGGGTACTAGAGAAAAGTGTCGATACTGCTACTGGTAAAGTAAAACTAATAGACGTATTACATGGGATTTTAAATGACACTTATGTTCTTTGGGTTGTGTTTGATGGTGAAGAAGTAATAGCAGCCGTAACTACAAGAATAATAGAATACCCTCAACGTAGAAGCATGGCACTTGATTGGGTTGGTGGAAGTAGAATGAAAGAGTGGCAAGACATGGCGTTAGAAAAGATCGTTAATTTTGCCATATTAAACGACTGCCAGCATTTAGAAGGATATGGGAGAAAGGCTTGGGGTCGTGCATTGAAAAAGTACGGGTTTTATCCTGAGTATATTGCGTATCGTATGGAGATAAAAAATGGGTAAAGGCAGACAACCAGCGCAGTCAAACATGAGTATGGGGCTACCTGAATACGTTGATCCGTATTTTAAAAGGCTTTTAAAGGGTGCTGAAGAGGCTACAATGCCGTTCGACCCTGAGACTGGTGAGTCTACTTACGTTCCCTACGGTCAGGAGCGTTTAACGAAATCAGCGGATTATGCAGACATAACAGGTGCGCGAGACCAATTACGCGGTATTTTAGGTGGCGGTATTCCGGGGATGCAAGAAGCGTATGATACACAAAGAGCTGGTATTTCAGGGATTGCTGCACTTGCACAAAACCCGACAGCGTTTACGCGAGGCGCGGGTACTGAGTTTGATTTTGGTGATGCACGGCAATTTACGGGAGATGAGGTTCAAAAATATATGGACCCCTATATGCAGGGCGTTGTAGATATACAGAAACGCGAAGCAATTAGAGATTTTGATAGAGGACAAGCAGGTAGAGATGCTTCGGCAGTGCAGGCAGGAGCGTTTGGGGGTTCTCGACAAGCAGTTGCACAAGGTATGGCAGAGCAAAATCTGCAAGATCGTTTAGCTGATATACAACAAGTTGGTAGCCAAGCAGCGTTTGACAGAGCAATGCAAGCGTTTGAGTCGGATCGAGCTGCTGAGATGGATCAACAGCGAGCGCAAGCTACAGAAGCTGCCAGAGTGCAAGGTATTGATATTGGCGAGTTAGGACGCACCCAAGCCGCTGAAGAAGCACAACGTATAAATACGGCTGGGTTGTATGGAGACTTGATGGGTGCAGGTAGGGGTCTAGTAGGACTTGGTGAACTTGAGCGTGGTACAGGCATACAAGATGCACAAATGCTTGAAACACTAGGTAGTGATATACGTGCAGAGGATCAGGCACGTCTTGATCTTAACTATCAAGATTTCTTACGACAGCAGGATTATCCGGTCAGTCAATACGAACGTTTTGCAGGCATTCTAAGCGGTGTACCTACAGGAAGTTTAGATCGAACGTCTATGCAGTATGCAGCGTTTAACCCGATACAGGCTGCTATGGGTACAGGTCTATCAGCATTGGGACTGTATAGAGGCCTCGGCTATGGTGGCGGAGGAGGTATGTACGGATGAATATAATAGAGCAGACTGAAGCCCTCAAAGATTTACCAGATCAAGCACTTATCAGAGAAATGCAGATGCCTACAGGCATGGCTCCTCCTATATTTATAACGACCGAATTAAAAAGACGGCAACGTATCCGTGACGAGTTTAAAAGACGTGAGGCCGCAGATCAGCCTACCGTAGCAGAAGAAGTAGTAATGGCTGCAGGTGTGCCACAGCAAGGTATTATGCAGATGGCAAAAAGCATGGCTCCAAAAACAAATATGGGACAGAATACGGGCATAGCTAGCATGATGCCAAAACAGCCTACTATGGGTATGTCTAGCGGTGGCGTGGTTAAGATGCAACCCGGTGGTAGTGTACCTTTTTATGGGTTAGAAAGAAAAGTGTTCAAAGGACAAGAATATTTCACCGATGGAGACACTGTTTACAAACAATACGAAAGTGGACAGTTAGATGTAGTACGCGATCCAGACGTTGTTGAAGGTATTTTAGAATACTCTCCTAGCGCAAGCACAGAAGTCGGTAGTATAAGCAGTGTATTAAATGTAGATAAACCTGTTGGCTCGATGTCTAATACGATTGACCCTACCATTGACAGGTCTGCTTTAGATCCAGTTCTTGGTATTAGGCCAGAGATGATACCTCAGTTCCCTGACCAAGGTAACCCATTGTTTTCTAGTGATAGAGATACACAAAAAGCTATAAGCGAGGTAGCAGGAACAGAAGATCTAACACCTACTAGAGACATATATAGACCATTTCTGCAAAATCAGCCACAAGTTCAAGAGCTTTTACTACCTACCGCCCAACCTACGGGCAGACAGTCTCTAGATGGCAGGATGGTAAGCACTGTTGGGCCAACAGCAGCAGAATTAGAAAATGCCCAAAAAGTATTGGAGATGAACCCCGGATTAACAGCTTCTGATGAAGAGCTAGAACTTTTAGGTGCTAAGTTAAACTTTTTAAAACGTGATCCAGAGGAAGACTCAGCCTTATTCCCAAATTTTGATTCTGAAGCTTTAAACCAGCAAAGAGAAGAACGAGATAAACTTTTGGATGAGAAGATAAAAGCTGACATTGCACTACAAGAGTTTTTAAAACGTGATCCAGAGGAAGATTCAGACTTATTTCCAGTCAAATCAAGAAGAAGAAACAGGGATAAAAACGAAGTCAAAGAACAGGTAGAGTCCAATCTTTCTGGCAGGAACGATCCGCCAAGATCAGATAGAAAAGCAGACACTACATTTATAGCTGGAGATCCAAGGATTGAAGGCTTAATAAAAGATCTTGATAAGCAGAATAAAACTACAACTGTAAACAATGCTGCAGCAGTAGTGCAAGATGATATAGGCGTGGAAACACTAGCCGTAGCTTCAGGCGCACAAGGCGCACAGGCAGCGGCGCAAGCACAGCAAGGGTTTAGCGATAAACAGTGGCTAGATATAGCTGCTCTTGGGGCAATGATTAGTTCAGGCAATCCAAAAGATTTACAAGCGGCAGCTAAAACATTTATAGGATTGCAAGAAAAGGCACGAGATAGAAAGTCAAAAGAAGCAACGGCTGCGGCAGATAGAGCTTCAAGCGAAAGAATTGCGACAGCTA
>JGI25127J35165_1000121_pt1 | contig 31638 bp, 46 predicted proteins | sample ETNvirenome_2_30_FD_35165 | JGI IMG/M metagenome (IMG submission 35165) | reverse complement strand
TTGTGTAAGTAGTGAGGGATTAGACCCCCACTACTTCTGTGATTATATTTCTGAACTTTCTTGAATCCTTCTCACTGAAAGCCCCTCGCCACTGATTTTCTTCTTTAGATGCTCCCTTTGTGTTTCTAGTGGGTCTGTCATGGGTCATGTATGCCGTGTAAGCATTCATTGCATCCCATGCCGATTGACCAAAAGTACCAAGGTCTTCATGGTGGAATTGGGACAACATCCGATCACGTCCATTTTTTGACTTAGTAGGGATATCGTCATCATGCTTGCCATCAATCTTGAAGTACTTATTCGCCATTTTCCTCATTTGTGCACTTGTCACGTTGACATTATTCAGATGGTTAATATCGTTTTCAATCTTAGAGAAAACTTGCTCCATCCCTGTAGCCTGACTTAAAGCCTCGCTCATAATCGCCCTTTGGTTTCGAGTATGCCTAACCTTAATTACTTGGTCATCAGTCCATGTCGCGCATCCATTATTGCACCATACTCTAAGCAATTCAGTCTTTAGTACAGTAGAACTAGAACCATCAAAAGACGTATGCGCTGTTACTCTTTTTTGCAATACATCACCCTTAGTCTTTTTACCAACGTGCATTTGACCACTATAAGCGCTTATAAATAGACGTCTACCCTCATGGGTAAAACCTGATTCTTTATAGTCAAACCCCATAGTCTCTTTGAGCGCGTCCATAAAAGCAAATGCTTCTATAGGTTGCAATAAATCATAGCTATCCTTTACGATAGCTAAGGGGCAACCTCGATCATCTAAGATACGTGAATAGCCTTTGCAGATATTAGGAATATCCTCCTTGCTATAATCCTTAACATCTAAAAAGGAAAGGATATCGTTCACGTTCTCGCATTGCGATACGTCTTGTACTTTGAATTGCCTAGGTTCAAGGTTTGGCGTTGATGTTTGTGAGTCAGTAAAGACTCGATTTGATTCATTATTTAATATTATCATTTTTGTTTTATTATTTATATGGTTAATAGAAGTCAAATTTATTTTGTCGTTTCCTCTTTTATGATTTTGTCAATTTGTGCAATTGATATTCCACCCATTGCCCTTGACCAATTGCTTGCTTGCTTGTCATTCATGTTTTCAGGGGCTGACCAAATTTGAATGTTTGCTAATAAATGCTTGTAGATATCTAAATCATTATCGATTGCCTGATTTACTAGCAAACGGATATTATTTGGCGAGCAAGTCATTTTGCCCTCATTGCGTTTTCTTTCCTCTATTCTCTTTTCAATTATATTCATTTTCTATTATTCCTTTCTTATTTATATGAGTATTATGCAATCGCCTGAGCAATTGCCTTATTTTTCTTAGCGCCATGTGGATTTATCCAAATATTTTTTGCACGTTTATTAAGACCATCGCATAGTCTGCAGTCTTTGCATTGGATACCCTTTGAATCACTAGGGCACTCAATAAAGTCTTTGGGCTTATTTGGTGACACGTGAAAGACTCGTAAGCCCATTGCAAGCGCTTTAATTCTGCTTTCTTCTGTTTCAGTGGATGCCATAAAATAACGTCCATAGGCAAGTGCTCTCTCTTTACTCATGAGATGCCAATTATGGAAGTACCCCGTCCACCCCTTGCAAGCTTTAGCAATTGGCTTGATGATTTCTAAAGGGATTAATGAGGGATTACCATATGCACCAAATCTTACAAACTTGCCCCTGAATGCCTTGGATAATTCCGAGATACCAAGACGTTCGTAAACACCTCTTTGCCACGCTTTGAAAACGGACAAGGGTGCTTGTCCGACATTGACATAGCAGCCCTGACCATTAGCAAAGGGGCAACCTGAACAATTAGACTTTGCGTCAAAGCCCGTCTTGACCGATTCAACGGGGTTGATGTTTTTGTTTAATATCCATATTTGAGCCATCTGACCCGTCTTTACATTGGAAGTCTTCCAAGTAACAATTGTTACAAAGCGCTCGTTTTCGTGTATTATTGCACCTTTGCTCATATTGCACCCCTTTCACGTAAAGATTGAATTGCTAGTCTATAGGTCAAGCGACGTGTTTGCCTAATAGCACGTGACCTTTGACGTGCTTTTATTACTTGTTTAAAGGTTTGTATATTCATTATTTATTATCCTTTGGTTGGTGATTAAAGGGGTAGTTTAGGTAGTTTAATCTCTTTAGTTGGGCATTTTTTGCCTTCCCACTTGGCAGTAAACTTTTGCCAAGATTTAGTGAACTCTGAATCTGATTCTTCATTCTTATACCCCCAATCGGAAATCAATTCTTCAGGCTCATTGCCTAGTATTATGTATGCAGTAACCCCAAGGTCACCTTTTCTGAATGTCACCTTGGACTCATCGACACTTGTGCAAATCTCCTTTACTGATTTGATTGCATCAGATTTTTTTACTTCTGATGTAAAGACGCGAGATGTGTGGAAATCAGAAGCGCTTACTATATCCCATTCGTCTTTCATAAGGGTGTTCAAGAATGAACCTATTACAGGCTTCCAATCGTATATTCTAGTATTCATTATTTATTATCCTTGGTTTGAGTTGGTAAATTATTTCTATGTAGGGCGTATGCCATCCAATACTATTTGCATAGATAGTAATACAGGTCAAACAATATTTTATCTTTTATTTATAACAAAACAAAGCAATAATACACCAAAACAAGCTAAGTCATTGGTTTGCAACAAGTTAAAAGGTCAAAATTGTTTTTAGACTTTGCGAGGGTAAAGACCTGTCTTAAGGGGTAAAACGCGTTTTAAGTGCCTTCTTGCCCCCTTAGAATGGAAATGGCTTATTTCATGCAGATTTGGGGCTTATTGATAATTCATTCTCACCCCGATGCGTATTTATTTAATAAGAACAAACCAACAAGTGATTACTTTATTGGCTTAAGTGAAAAAAGGGAAAGCTTTCTTGGTTTATTTGGTGTATTTGCTTACTTACCTGATCATATTTTTATGCGATTCCTGACAACATTACATTTTTACCAAGTTTTGTGATGAAATACATGACTAATTATTTCGTACAATATACATTATGTCTAATTCTACCCTATTTACTTAGTAATCAGTGTATTTATACTAGATAGGGGGGGAGGGGGTCAGGCATTGGCTTGGCATAAATATTAATATTCATCACACCCCCCACAACTTTTTTTCGCTATAGCTTCCCCTCTGACCCTGTAACCATCAAGCCTTAGTTATTGCTCCACATAGCCCTCTTATTGGTAATATACTACAGCTTACTACAGCTTTGTGCAGACTTGTATAGATTTGTGTAGTCCACCTAACCTTGGAAACTTCCGCAAAATGTCCGCATTTTGTGGATACTTTGTGGATACTTTTACTTAGTGGGTTTGTTTAAAGTAGTCCCAATTATCCTTATGCTTCTCATGTTTAGCCTGAGAGTCAGGATTATGTGGGTATACAGTTATTCTGATAGCAGAGTCAATATCTAGGCATGGTATGATATACCAAACATCCTGAGACTCCACATAGGCCGCTAGGGCATCAATCTTGGTACAATCCAAGGTATTTTTCTTTGAGCTACCTGTTGCCGTTGTGATCATATATCTCCCCATACCACCATTAGNTTTATCAATGGTCTTATTCTTAGTACCTTTGATTTGTATTCTAAATATTTTACCCGCCTGATTCATTATGATACAGTCTTGGGGTAGGTAGTCACCAAGAGGGGTAAATACCTCTAGGTTTCGAGAGAGAGCCTCTGTAAAGAACTTTTGTTCATAGAGGTTACCTCGTCTTTTCATGTCTCTATGACTTCGGTTTCTTTAGGCTTTGTTTCTCTTTTGAGTAGGGATCTCATTTCTTCGGGAGTCATATCTGAAGATCCTAGTTTTACATTTGCCGATGCTGTGATGTTGGTGGGTCTACCCTTGATAGTCATCATCTTATCAAACAGGATAGATAGTGCATAGGGTAGGTTCTGAGGTGGTATATCATCTAGCTTGTCGTGAAGCATATTGAGTGAGTCAGTCACTAATGCTGATAGTTTACTTTCAACAGCACCAACAAACTCCTGTTCAGTCATTTCTAGTTTGTAGGTGAGAAAGTGTCTGCAATAGTTTCTGATATCCTTTTGCTTGGCAGTAAGCATCTTTTCATTGATTATCTCACCTTGCTTGGTAGCACTTGATTGTTTGCTTGCTACTTTCACGGCCGCTTCGATGACATCGTTTTTAAGGTCTTTACTAAGTGCCTTAACCACCTTTTTATTTCTAGGCATATTGTTTATTTATCTTATTGTATTGACAAGTCAATGTTAAACCTGTTCAAGGGGGCATGGATAAGGAGGAGGCGAATCAGATTTTAAAGGATAATAAGATGACTAAGGTCAGATTTGCACAATTGATTGGATTAAAGGTTGGTACAGTCCGTACAGCTTTTGGAGCAAACAAGCTTAGTAAGAGGATGGTTAGGAGACTTGAGAAGCTTGATATAAGGTCTGAGGAGAAGAAACCTAGTATTATCGAGGGTATGATTAGGCAGACAATGGATATACCTGTTAAGCAGACCTTGGAGGCAAAGATTATTGGGTTTCCTACAAATAAGTTTCTACGGATCATAAGGTTTGAGGATGGAACGGAAGGTAAGTTTAAGTGTAAACCGAGCAAGCATCGCAAGATGGGTGAGAAGGTATCGGTCAGGCTTATTGAGGGCGATATGTGGTTATTGGTTAGATAGATGTGGATAGTCCCCAAAATGTTATCTCAATGTGCACAGGCTACGGAGGGATTGAGCTTGGTCTTAGAGGAGCAGGCATGGATGTTAGAACAGTCTGTTACTTGGAGATCGAAGTTTATGTCCAAGCTCTATTGGTTAAAGCGATGGAGGAAGGGAGACTATGTACAGCACCTCTGTGGTCTGATGTTAAAACCTTCCCATCATCAGAGTTTCGTGGAAAAGTATGTGGCATCGTTGGAGGATATCCATGCCAGCCATTTAGCTCAGCCGGAAGGAGACAAGGAGAAGAAGACCCAAGACACTTGTGGCCACACATCAGAAGGCATGTCAAAGCAATTAGACCTTTTTGGTGTTTCTTTGAGAATGTCCTCGGACATACCTCGATGGGGTTATGGAGAGTCCTGTCCGATTTGGAAGCAGAAGGTTACCGATGCGTATGGGGAGTATTCTCAGCGGAAGAAGTTGGCGCACCCCACCAAAGAAAAAGAGTGTTTATCTTGGCCGTCTCCGAGGGCAGGGAATCCGGGGAGTCGGAAACCGGGGACAGGAGGGAAAGTGCTTTCAGAGGAAGCAAAGAGATGGGGAACACCACAGGCAAGCGACCATGTGGAAGGAGCAAGGACAAGGGTGGACAGTGGTCAGAAGTGTTTGGGAAGGGATTTGAATCGATTAAATTCCCATCAAGACCAAATGAACAACAATACGGATGGGAAGCACCAAGAACAATTAAATCCCGATTGGGTAGAACAATTGATGGGACTTCCCATTGGGTGGACAGACTTAGGCTCTTGGGGAACGGAGTCTGCCCACAAACCGCAGAATTAGCGTGGATAACTTTATGGGAAAAACTTTCAGAGCAATCCTAATTTTTGGCCGCAAGGCGATAGGAAAACAAGGAGACCTCCACGACACTCGGTGGGTTAGGATTGCTCTATTTTTATTATTATTAGGTGGTTGTGCAAGGAATCCACATCCTGATCATATAAAGGGTATTAGTTGCCCACAGGAAGGACATGGTAAATGTCCCTTTGGGTGCGATGACTGAAACAAACTTTATGTTTGGATGTTATGTTTCTCCTGAAGAACTTAGTCGTGGTTGGATGCATTTTTGGACAAATAATGAGTTGAGATATCGCAAAGGAGAAAGAGATCCTGATTGCCCACCGAATACTTATCGCACTAATATACAAAGGAGATTACCCAAGAGGGATACAAATTATAAAAATGGACAAGGAAACAGAAGCAAAGGAACAATTTAAGGGTGAAGTTAAAGGTTGCTTAAATCGATGGTTTGAGGAGTCTGATTTAGATGTGGAACATCTGACAGGATCTTATGTAAAGGCATTACAAGAATGGTTGAACGAAGAAGTAATAGGATTTGAGTCTGAAATTGACCCCGAATGAATGTATACAAACCAACAGGTGAGAAGTTGAATCCTTGGCCACAAGAGGCAGGTCGATTGAGTGAGGAGAATAAGGATTTAAAAAAGAAGATTGAGAAGCTAGAAGCTGAGAACCAAAACTTAAAACGCAGATGTTGTGATTTATTTAAGGAAGTCATTGAAAGTAATGCATCTAATGCAAAGTGAGAATACCGAAGCAATATCATCCTCTTTATTGGACAAGATATGGTCGAGCGCTACCACCATCAGCGCAAAGATTACCACCGTGCGACTTGAAAAAGTTGGGGCCGCCACCATTGAAATTAAGCCAAGAGAGGTTGGAAGAGATACGGAAGGGTTCAGTGTGGGTAAAGAAGAAATCCCGGTCAAAACGCTTGAAGAGGCAATAATTGTGGGCATGGAGATACAGGCGAGAAGTGAGTAGACCTATTTATGAGACACAGGCAGACCTTGATAATGAGGCAAAGGTAAGAAAGTTCCTTTCAAGTGAATGGGAGTGTAGGTTTATTAAGTTAAATCCCATCAAGTGGAAGGTAGATTTTTTGGTTCAACGAGGGAATCAATACAGTTGGGCAGAGCTTAAATGCCCCAAGATGAACTATGGTGATTATCCGTTTATGATCAGCTACAAAAAGATCGAGGCGGCTAAGTTATTGCATGACACAAGCAAGAAGAAGTTCAATTTAATATACAAATGCAATGATTTGTTATGCTTTCACACATGGGACTTCAATAAGGAGTATCCTTTTGAGTATGGTGGACGTACAGTAAGTACACGCGACCCACAAGATATTGAGCCTGTATTCCTGATTGATCCAAAGGATTGCACGATAGTGGAGGGATTTAATTGAATTTAAGCGCAGATAATGTAAGAGACAGCATACCATTGTTCCGCAATGGAAGTGGAGGTGAAATTCCTACCTCTGCGCACCAACTTTTATTTCAAAAAACAGATGTTCATCGAGCCTGTGCATTGAATGCACTATGGCATAGTAGGTTTCCGAAAATTGATTGGAGTAATGTAGTTAGAAATAAAGATTACATTTGTTTTGTGGCAGAACATGACATGATGGCATATGCATCAGCTATATGGTCTAGTCCAATTGCAAGTAATCGATTAAAAGAGGGTGCTAGTAGTATTGAATTAAGGAGAATGGCAATAGCAGAAGATGCACCGAAAAATACTGCAAGCAGAATGTTAGGATGGATGCGAAGGTATATTAAAAAGCACCTACAGCACATATCGTTACTTCTTTCTTACCAAGATACTGATGTACATGACGGAACTATATATAAGGCAAGTGGATGGATTGTTGCTAATAAAAGTAAAGGTACTTCTTGGACAAATAAAAAGCGTAAAAGAAATAAAGAACAGTCTTTAGCCGACAAGATAAGGTGGGAGTTATGCCTAAAGTAACCTATGCAGATGAGGTAGATGCCCACTTTGGTATCCCTTGGTTAGAAGAGTTGGCAATCCGTAAGGGTGAGTTATCCTGTGCTTTGCCTGATGAGCAGATTGATCAGTTACCACCTGAGAAGACTGCAATGCTCTCAGATTTGATTCTCCATCAACCAAACTCTGAGAAGGAAGATCCTATACAATGGGGATGGACACTACCCGGTTGGCAGAGAGTGATGGATAATTTTAAGAATGACAAGATTCATGTTATTTTGGGCGGCAACAGATCGTCCAAGACTATGTTCGCAAGTCGTATGCTAGTACACTTAGCTCAAACAATACCTGAAGCTGAGATACGAAGTATGCACGTAACAGAAGAAAGAAGTATATCAGATGCACAAAAATATATATGGCAGAACTTGCCAATGCGGTACAAAAGGGCAAAGAAAAAGAGTGAGAATCATTCTTTACAATATAATCAAAAGAATGGATTTAACTCCTCTAAAGCAATATTTCCCCCCACCCAAGAAGGTGCTGAGAGGGGTAGTACGATTTATTTTAATAATTATCGGCAGTATCAAGCTGATCCTCAGATTTTTGAAGGTTGGTCTGCACACTGCATACACCTTGACGAAGAAGTACCTGAAGCAATTTTTAATACGCTCTTAGGTCGGACAGTTGACTATCATGGCCGCCTGATTTTGACTTTTACGACACTTCAGGGTTGGACACCTTTGATCAATAGTTTGTTGAAGGGTGCAGAGACTGTTAAGACAAGATACTCCGAGATTATGGGTAGGGAATTACCTACTGAGCAGATTTGTAAGAATTGGCCAAATTGTAGAATATATTATTTTTGGACAGAAGATTCTCCGTTTATTGATGGCAAAGAACTAATCAATACATATGCAAGACAACCACAAGAGGTAAAGCTTGCTAGATTATTTGGCATTCCAAGTAAAGCTGTAGAGGGTAGGTTTCCAAAATTTACAAGAGAAACCAATGTTGTTCCACATGAAACAATACCTACTATTATTGATCCTACTATACCATCGACTAAGTATTTTGTTACTGACCCCGGTGGTTCTAAGCCTTGGGTAGCAATTTGGGCATCCGTATTGGAGGATGGTACTATCTATATTTACAGAGAGTTTCCTGATACAAGTATGGGTGATTGGGCATTACCCCATGTCAATGGAGTTGGTAAGAGTGTGGGCAAGGCAGGACCGGCACAAAGACCTCTTGGATGGGGTTACAGTCAGTATAAAGAACACTTTGAGGCATTGGAAGGTGGTGAGCATATATTTGAGCGTATTGTTGACCCTCGTATGGGAGCCGCCACAGTCAGGGAGAAGGAAGGTGAGAGTAACATAATAAATACAATGGCTAATCTAGATTTTGTTATGAGACCTGCCCCCGGTGTTGAGATTGAGTCAGGCATTGCGGCCATAAACAATGCTTTATCTTGGGACGATACTGAACCGATGACTGAGCAGAATCGTCCTCAGTTGTTTGTGTCAGATAGGTGCGAAAACTTAATAAGCTGTATGCTAGAATACAGTGGTCAGAGTAGAGCGGAACACTTTAAGGATTACATTGACACATTAAGGTATTTGATGGTAAGTAAACCTGAACACGTTACAGATGCATCACTTGCTTGTACAGGTGGTGGTGGATATTGATTGACTATTTTTGACTATGTGGATAATAGTATAACTTTATGCAAAGCGCTTCTGATCCTGAATTACTTTATGTCAGCAAAGAACCTGACATCAATTACTTAGCAGAAACCTACCGAAAGACTCAGGCAGATCTTGGTGAGTGGTTAGATCGTAGGCAACAGGATTATGATGTAAGGAACTGTATGTGGTCAGGTAAATCTGACGACTTTAAGAAGCACTCAAATCTTAGCTCAACAGGAGATGTATTCCCTTGGGATGGTGCAAGTGATCAGGAAATACGCATGGTTGATAATCAGATCAACAAGTGTGTTGCTATGGTTATGAATGCAGTAAGACAGGCACACATTGTTGCCACGCCTGTTGAGTCAGGTGATATTGAGCGAGCTAATGTAATATCTATGTTTCTCCGTTGGATAATTAATACTAAAATGGAGGAATTTTATGATCAATTAGAGCTTGGTCTTAATCATTTCTTTGAAAAAGGTTTAATGTGTCACTATGTGTGGTACGATTCACAGGATTTAAAACAGCAACAAACTATCCGTTTAGATGAGATAGCACAGGCTTTACCTGAGATAGCAGAAGCTATACAGGATGGTAGTATGGATAACGAGTTATCCTCAGCTATTAAAGATCAATTTAAAGTATCTAAGAGAAAAGCGAAAAGTATGCTCCGTGAGTTGCGTGAACAGGGTACAACCACAATACCTGTAACTAGACAAGTAGTAAATAGACCTAGACTAAAAGCGCTTGCTCCTGACGAAGATGTTTTTTGGCCGAATTACACAATAGATCCACAGGAAGCACCTTATGTTTTTCATGTGCTTCATATGACTCCTGAGCAACTCCGTGCAAAGATTTCATCCGAAGGATGGGATGAGGAGTTTGTTGAGAAGGCAATGGAGTTGTCACAACATTCGCAAAGGGATGATACACTTTACAATGTTCGTCAGATGGATGAAGCTATTCGTGATGATGATGAGACTATTAGAATAGTGTACTGTTATCAAAGGTTATTAGATGAAGATGATGTCCCCGGTATTTACTGCACAATACTACACCCTGATGTACCTGATCTTTATGCCAAACATGAGTTATTGGATTATGCTCACGGCAAGTATCCATTCGTAATTACTAAGTACGAACAAACAAGTAAAAGACTTTATTCATCTAGATCAATTCCTGAGCTTGGAGAACCCTTGCAACAGGTAATGAAGATCGAAACTGACTCAATGATTGATCGTCAGTCATTAGCAACACTTCCACCTTTGGAGCATCCATTAGGGCGGCCTCCGACTAAATGGGGGCCGGGTGTAAGAGTGCCATATCGGACACCGGGTGAGATTAGATGGGCAGATACACCAAGGTTTGATGGTGGTAATGTGGAAGTCCGCAGATACATCCAAGAGATGTTTGATAAATACTTTGGTAACTTTGCCCCCGGAGTTGATCAAGTTGAATCGCAGAATAAACAGCAAGCAGTTATTAATAAGGTGTTTAATCACCTTAAGTATGTGTTTGACCAAGTATGGACTCTGTATCAGCAATATGGGCCGGACGCTGAGTTCTTTCGAGTCACAGGAATGCAAGATGTACAGAAGTTTAATAAAGGTAGAGCGGGCGAAAGATTTGATTTTTACTTACAGTTTGATGTGGCAACACAAGATCCTGAACAGATGTTGGAAAGAGTAAAAGCAATTGCAGAACTTGCTCCTGCTTTGGATAGATCAGGCACTTTAGATACAGAAAGACTGCTTCAGCTTGCAGTAGGACAGATAATGCCCGGTGCTTCCGAGAAGATTATGATCCCGAAGGAGACTGCATCACAGAAGGCAGTGGAAGAGGAGAGACAAACAATTGCTGAACTTGTGGCAGGTGTACCACCAAATGTAAGACCACAGGACTCACATGAGTTAAAGATGCAAGTATTTCAACAATGGTTATCACAACCTGACATACAACAAAAAGCACAACAAGACCAAGCATTACAGGAGAGGATTCAGAATTATATGCAACAGCGTCAAATGCAGATTCAGCAAAAACAGAATGCGGCGATTGGACGACTAGGGGCGACTCCCACACAGTTTGGTGAAACTGCTAATTAAGCAGTATAGAAAGAGAAACATCATGCCCGGATATATGAAAAAAGTAATGAAAAAGAAAAGCCCAATCAAAAGAAAAAAGGGTAAAAAGAAATAATGGCTAAGGGTGCAAAGCATTATTTGAAAGATGGCACTACATGGGAAAAGTCTTACCATAAGATGCCTAATGGAAAACTTCATACAGGAAAGACGCACGGAAAAACAAGTAAGTCATTATTTCATTTTGGAGATCTTTCAGATACAGCTAAGAAAAAAGCTAGGAAAAGAAAATGAGTATCACTTATCGTGGTGAACGTTTTAGTGGTTACAATAAACCTAAGAGGACACCGGGTAAATCCAAGAAATTTGCTGTTCTTGCTAAGGAGGGCGATAAAGTTCGCCTTGTTAGATACGGTGACCCAAAAATGTCCATTAAAAAAAATATACCTGCTAGACGAGCTTCCTTCAGAGCAAGACATAAATGCGATGAGAAAAAGTCTAAACTAACCGCAGGTTATTGGAGTTGTAAAAAATGGTAGCAAAAAAGAAAAAACCAAAACCAACAAATCCCACTCTCTATTCAAGGGTTAAGTCAGAAGCTAAAAGGAAGTTTGATGTTTATCCATCTGCTTACGCAAATGCATGGTTGGTTAAAACCTACCAAAAAAGAGGTGGTAAGTACAAAAACGCATGAGCCTTAAAAAATGGTTTGGTAAAGGTTCAGAAGGAGATTGGGTAGATATTGGTGCGCCTAAGAAAAAAGGGAAGTATCAACCTTGTGGACGCAAGTCTACTAAATCAAGTAAAAGAAAATACCCGAAGTGTGTACCACGCTCAAAAGCTAAAAGTATGACTGCGACACAAAGAAAAAGCGCAGTAGCAAGAAAAAGGGCGAAACCACAAGGAGTCGGGGGCAAGCCTACTAATGTAAGGACTATTGTTAGAAAAAGAAAAACAAAGAAAAAATGAGTGGTATCCGTAAAACAGATCACGAAATTGACCATGAAGACGCAATCCGAGCGATGTCCGCTCTCAAAAACGACCCTAACTTCAAGAAGTATATCGAAGTGCGTGAGAGTATGCGTGAAGAAACGATTAGGGCGTTGCAGACTCCTGAGAACATCTCAGACACAAACAGACACTTTTACATCACAGGTAAACTAGAAGCTATTGACGAAGAGTTAGATGTGTTATATAAACTTTAGGTAGATAATGTGGATACCCATAACCCTCTACGTTTGGGGTAACGTAGGGGGTTTTTTGTGCATAGATATAAATATGTAAATAAGTCTTGCAATATTTAGATCAAATAAATAGCTTAATATCTACTAGGCTAATTGCCTTGAGTATTTATGGAACAAATTACCAAAGAGGTTGACTCAGAATCCTCCGAAAATTCTGCGCAAATAGAAAAGCCTGTTGATGGGAATGTATCCGTTGCGGAGTTTGCAGATCAGTTATTGAAAAACAAACAAAGAAGCGATCCTGAACCTGAAGCAAGTACCGAAGAGACGGAACAGTCCACTGAAGAAGCTGTGGATTCAACAGAAGTCACTGAGGATATACAGTCTGCTGAAGATGCGGAAGACGAGGATGACTCCTCGCCACCTCCACAGACTTCAGATGTTCTTTCAAAGTTTAATATTGATCTAGATAGTTTATCGGAAGACGAAAGTCGTGATTTAGCTAAGGCTTTAAATGCTAGTGCTGTCAAAAGGTTTGGAACTCTTACTCGGCAGAAAAGAGAGTTAGAGGCACAGAATGAGGCATTGCAACAACAAGCAAAACAAGCTGAAGAGGGGTCTATTCCAAGTTATTTAAAAGATAATGCTTTATCTGATATTACTGATGAGCAATCTTTAGTTGAGAAAGTTGAGCAACTAAATGACTTGATTGAGTGGACAGAAGATAGCATGGATAACGAAACTCAATACGATGATGAAGGTAATGAGTTTATTGCTACAAATGGTGATCAGAAGTTCACAAAAGCTGACCTAAAGAAATTTAGAACAGATGCAAAACGTTTGTTGCGTAAAGATGTTCCTGCAAGAGCTACATGGTTATCGGAAAGAAAGCAAGCTGACGAAATGGCTAAAGATACATTTCAGTTTCTAAGTGATCCTGATAGTGAAGATTACAAGTTGTTCAACCAACTAAATGATAATCCGCTCTATCAACCATTTAGGAAGCTACTTCCTAATGCTAATTATGCAATGGGTCTTATGATTGAAGGGTATAAAGCAATTGAGAATAGAAAGAAAAATACTGCTAAACCACCACCTAAACCTAAAGCACCTGTAGCATCAACAGAAGCAGGTACATCAAGACCTAAATCTAATCAATCAATGAAACTGAAAGCTGTGGAGGCGGCGAAGAAACAATATGAATCTTCAGGCTCAATGGCAGACTACCAACAATATTTAAAAATAAAGAAATCTTAGGAGGAAATTAATTATGGCACAAGCCGCAAGTTATAACACATCCGGCAACCGGGAGGATTTAACCGACGTCCTCACAATTATGGAGCCGGAATCAACACCATTCACAAGTATGGCACAGAAAGCCACCGCAAGTGGTACTTTCTTTGAAGTCCAAGTGGATGATCTTAGTACACCAAGCTTTGATGGAGTAAATGAAGGTGAAGACGTTACTGCTTTTGATAATAAAGCTGTAAATCGCGCTCGCATTGGAAATTATGTTCAGAAGTTTCGCAGAAGTTTTGCAGTAAGTGACATCCAAGAGATTGTTGCTACAGCGGGTGTCACATCTGAGTTCGCCAATGCCGAAGCGAAGGCAGTCAGAGAATTAAAGCGGGATGTTGAAGCCGCTGTATGTTCAGGACAGGATCGTCAAGCTGAAGCCGGAGCCGGTGCCCCATACAAAACCCGTGGGATGTTCAAGTTCCTTGGTCTTGGTGGTCAACCATCCGATATTCCTGCTTTTGCTCAGAATGTTGCTAACGACACAACTGCTACGCAAACCGAAACAACCTTCAATAGCGTTCTCCAAGAACTCTACGAAGCTAACGGAATGCCCGGTGGTCAACTTACTCTTATCGCCGGTCCTACTCTTAAAAAGGAAATCAGTGACTTTGCTCGTCAAGAAGGTTCTACAACCTCCTTGTCTTTCTCAGTCACTCAACCTGCTGAGAGCAAGAAAATAACCTTATCAGTCAATTTTTACGAAGGAGATTTCGGAAATGTTGCAATAGTACCTAGCGTGTATTTAAACCGCACATCGGGTAGTGATGCGATTGATGGTGATGCAGGTCTTCTTATTGACCCTGAGTACGTAGCGATTCATACCTTGAAAGCTGAGTCTAATTCTGAGCTTGAGAACCAAGGTGGTGGCCGACGTGGTTTCTGTGATATAATTGCGGGTCTTGCAGTTCACAGTCCAAAAGCTCATGGTTACTTTAACTAATATTAATTAGGAGAACATAAGACATGGCAGAATTAACTAACAATGAATCAGGTCGCGGTTTTACTCACGTATATACCGCTACCTACGAAGACCTACAAACTATCGGCAATGGTGGTCAAGCTACCATCGCAACCATCCCTGCGGGTGGTGCTATTGAATGTGTAGGAGTTTATGAATCAGAAGCGTTCGCTGGTACAACCTCTTTGGTTATCGATGTAGGAACTTCTTCAGGAGATCCTGATGAGTTTATCGATGCTCTTGACGTTGATGCTATGACTGCGCCTGTTTTCAATACAGGGGATGCCTTCACAGGTAATCAATCACAACCTGTAGGTGGAACAAGTAGTGCCACATCTGTACTTTTAGAAGTCACAGATGCCGCTATTGCATCAGCTACAGCCGGAAAGATTGTCATTGGTCTACGTATTGTAGATCTCGGACAATTTGCTTAACAGCATTTAGGAATATGGGAGTGACCTACAGAATGGGTCACTCCCTTTTCTAACCCAATTTGTTATGGCAAATATACTTTTACCAAAGTGGAATGGTGGAAATGGTTCACAGTTTATGAAAAACTTGGATCGTTATTTACGATATGAAGTGGATTTAGAAAAGCATGAAGCATCATTGCGTGAGCAGATGGTTCGCAAGGAAAATAAAGAAATGGGTGTGGCTAAGACAGATGGTCTAGGTCAATTAAAGGGATCAATTCCCGCGAGAGAATACTTTCGTTGGCATCAATCACATCGTGGTTGTTGGAATGATAAATCATTTGTAAAAGAATTTTTTAGAGACAACCCATCGTTTAGAGCTAAGACTATAGCATGAGACAAGTACCAATAAGCACAATGCTTTCCAATCTTAAACACACGATTGGAGTAGATAGCTTATTGTCGGATGAGCAAAATGCGGCCATCCGTAGTTTCAATAGATTCGGTAGGTTAGCATGGGAACGCACAAGGTGGCCTGATACTATTCGCTTAGAGCAGAAGACACCCGACTTACAAGTACGCAATGTAAATGTAGGTAATGGTGGATCAGGTTATACATCAGCACCAACAGTATCATTCACAGGAGGTGGAGGCTCAGGAGCAACTGCTACTGCGACAATTGACTCAGAGGGTCGTGTAAATGGTGTGGCAGTGACTGCACATGGTACAGGATATACCTCTGCACCAAATGTTTCACTCATCTCAGCAAGTGGAAGTGGTGCTACAGCAGCATCAACTGTGATGAATGTTCTAGAGTTTAGTAACACTATAGGAGAGGTTTTACGTGTTACTAATAATGATCCCTATGATACAGGATTTGCAGATGAGGTGGCATATCGTGTAGAATTTTCTTCAAGCTCTGATACAGATTTTGGTCAAATTACATTGGTTGATCGTTCAAGCACCAAGCCTGTATTTGTTTTATATCGTGCCCCATTTACTGATTATACATCTACTAGTGTAGACTTTCCTTATGTATTTAGCGAGTATGCGGTTTACGGAGCATATGGGGATTGGCTAACCGCAGATGGCCAAATGGAAAAAGGACAGGTCGCATTTCAACAGGCTGAATCACTCATAACAATGGAACTAGATAAGCTTGAGCGTCAGCAAGGACAGCAAAACTTTATACAATTCGTCACATACGGAACAACAATTCAAACATCAATTTAATTATGGCAAACGAATACAGAGGATTAGGACTTAATGGTGGTAAATTCATCAACGACACTGCATCGCACACGGGTAACTTTTTTGCACTACTTGCAACAGAAGATACAGTGTTAGCAAGTATCAGTAGTAATGTTGAAAACCTATCAGACATTTGCACAGGACAAGACGCTATTGTATTGTCAGCAAACACAGCAATCTATGGTAGAATAACTGAAGTTTCTTTAACAAGTGGTTCAGTTATAGCCTACAAGATGTAAAATGCTTACGCTCGACTTAAATATTGGAGTACCTAGATCATTTACAAGTAGTGGTGTACCCGTTCCTGATGGAGTAATTCAATCAGAGGTAGGAGCTTTTCTACAGGTAGAGGCAGGACAATTTTTAGCATTCGACTAGGAGATAAAATAAAATGGCAAACAAGAAGATTTCAGCACTTGGTTCACTAGGGGGAACACCCAATGCGTCAGACATAATTCCGATCACGGATGTATCAGATACAACGGGATCTGATCAAGGCACTACAAAAAAAGTCACAGTAGCCAACTTGGTAGCCGCCTCACCTGTTCAATCGGTGGCGGGAAAGACAGGCACAGTCACACTTAGTAATTCTGACATCAGTGGGTTGGGCACAGCGGCTACTACAGATGCCACTGCCTACGCAACAGCCGCCCAGGGAGCAACAGCAGACACTGCATTGCAGAGCGTATCAGCAGGAGAGTTGACAGACGGCAACTTCGATGGGACTTCGATTTCAGGATTTGACGCTACTATCAACGATCAGACAGGAACAGCATACACACTTCTTGCTAGTGATAATGGAAAAGTCGTAGTGCTTAATAACGGATCAGCCGTAACAGTAACAGTACCGAGCGGATTAGGCGTAGGGTTTAATTGTAGCTTTGTTCAAAAAGGAGCAGGACAAGTTACCTTCGTTGCTTCTAGTACTACCATCTACAACAGACAATCTCACACAAAGATTAATGCTCAGTATGGAGTGGCGAGTATAGTCGCTTACGCTGCTGATGTATTTGTCTTAGCCGGGGACACAGCATCCTAAGATGACTTTTATTCTTCCAAGCATTGGTGGTGGAATTGTCGCTAGTCCTACTGCTCCTCCTGCTGCATTTAACAGTTTTGCAGGAAGCTTTGACGGAACTAACGATCACGCAATAACTTCAGGAACTCCTATTGACCAAGGAGACATGACGAATGGATACACTTTTTCGGGATGGATGTGGCGTGAAGATGATCCTAATTTAGCAAGTAATGGAGGAACAACCACATGGTTGGGAGGGGCATATGCGAGCGCAGCAGGTAGTGAGGCATTTCCGCAGCTTCGCTGGTATCTCACAGATGAATATTTCGCTGGTGCTGCTTACAAAAGAATTAGGTGGTATCATGGTAGTAAAACTATAGACAACACTTCTGTACTAATACCTAAAGGAGTTTGGGCACACTTGGCAGTCACATGGGACGGGTCAAATACAGTAACCACTTTTTTAAATGGTTCACAAATCGGACAAATAACTAATTCAGGTTCACTTGTTAATCGTGCTGATAATATGATGATCGGTAAAGGTAATTTCATTCACGAAGGTTTGGTGGATGAAGTGGCATATTGGAACAGCGAATTGTCATCTTCCGACATTACGGCAATCTACAATAGCGGCGTGGCAGATGACCTATCTTCTTACAGCCCTGTGGGTTGGTGGAGAATGGGAGACAACGACGGAGGTACAGGAACTACAGTAACTGATCAAGGAAGTGGTGGCAATGATGCTACAATGCTCAACGGAGCGTCCTTCTCTTCTAATGTACCATAATAAACTATGAGAAACTATGTAATTATAGACGCATCGGAAGTATCTTCCGTAGATTTTAATCAAGTCCTAGAGACGAGTTCCTCCACGCTTAGATACAACCTAGCAGGTACACAGACCTTTGTTAAGTTTGAGGGCGACACGCCTAGCTTCTTGGAAGGTAAGACTGCAAACACACATACCGAGATGCTTTCGATTCTTGCGGGGTCTGAATGGTCTTCTGACGATCCTGTATGATCTATCTCCTTTTAGCACTTTGCTTCCTTACCGCCGGATGTTCGTTTCGTTCGACCTATCCGACAATTGGAGGTGTGATTGGTGGATCAGTAGGAACGCTTGCAGGCGGCCCGGTAGTAGGAGGTCTGTCTGCTGGTGCGGGTGTACTCGCAGGAGAAGCATTAAAAAACAAAGATGCACTAATCGAAGCTGAAGAAACAATTGAGGCTTTAACTCACGGAGATGTGAGTGCCCTGGTAGCTCAAGCCACAGCCGAGCATAAGAGTGGATTCGCTGAGTTCACTTCCTACATAAAACGCATTCTGATAGGAGCGGCAATCGCCCTTGGTTGCTATCTAGGAATACCTATTTTTGTGGCTAAAAGATGTGCCAAAACAGAAGTCACAAGATCCACAACTCGACCTCCCTTTCCGAGACCTTCTGATCACAAATGAAAAACTTAATTCTACTCAAAAAGAAATTCGAAACACTCCCAAAACGAGGCAAAATGATTACAGTCTTTGTGGCCTTAGTGCTAGGCATCATCGTCCTCGACCTCTTGTTCTAATGATAGACCGCACCTCTATCTTTGGCATGGGGGGCACATTAGCCACCTTCGGTCTGTCTGCATTGGATAGTTTTTTTGGATGCATAGCCGGAATCATTACCATAATTTATATGGGTAAAAAACTGTATCAGGAGTTTAAAAAGAAGTGAGTCGTTACCGCTCGTATGGCAAACTAGACGATCCATTCGTGACAGAAGGGGATACCTTCTTTCTGCGAATGAATGCCCGTCTGCGACCCAATCAGTTGAAGCCTGGTGAGGTAGCTTTGTCAAAGAATGGTCGGATGAATGACGATGGGACTTGGCAGACCCGCAAAGGATTATCGACTCTGTTTGGATCGATTACATCAGGCACAGATGCGATTCGTTTACCCTATGTGATACAATCAGCATCCCGATCATCGGGAGTGGTAACAATCGTATTAGATGCCACTCCAAGTTTATCCTTCATTCCTGGTGACAATATAACTGTGGCAGAATTAGATTCATCGGTTAATGGAACCCATGTATTAGCTTCTGTAAACTTCACCACTAAGACCCTGACTTTTACTAACGCTGGAAACGATGCCACATTTACAGTACAGGATGCATCAGTAGGAAACACATCTGTCTGTTCTGCCGGCAATTCTATAGCTACAACTTTAAATTTTACCCTGAACGATGATGGAGTGAATGCTGTTTTTGGGTCAGCGGTTTACAGCGATGCCTCATCAAACTCGGATGATTTCATTTTTACTGCCACAAATAATCTCTGCATAATTCTTCGACTAAAAGACCTAGTGGTTTTTAAGAGCCGATATGATTCAGGGGGGGAAACAGTTGATAGTCCTGTCGGGATGACGCAAGGTTTCGATAAGATGTTCATCTTCAGAACCAATAAGACCACACTTTCTGCAAGCCCCAAACTCAATCAGGTAGCTATATCTTCGGCATCTCAGTCGGGTCAGACCATAACAGTAAACACATCGACAAATCATGGTAGGGTAACAGGTGACTTTGTCACGCTGACTAACCTTGGGAATTGGACAGTAAATCCGAATGACTGTTATGAGATTACAAGAATCTCGGATACTCAATTCACTGTGACTATGGAGTCTTCGCAGACTGCCACATTTAATGTATCAGGGGCACAGGTTGAGTACTTTGCGGACTTTACAAGCGTACCGAGTGGAACTTACACCGCTCCCCAATATCTCACAGATACAACCACCACCGCATCGAGCGGGTTAGTGACTATGGATGTGCCAACTCATGGACTTTCAGTAGGCGATTTAGTGACGATAAGAGACGGGCAATCACCATTTGATCTTTTTGAAAATCAAAGCGCTAGAGTTAATTCAGCCACCACTAATCAATTTACATTTAATTTAGGAGTGGAAAATGTATCTCTAGGGCAATCGCTATCGCTGACAGTCTCAAAGCAATTGGCAATCGGGAAAGGATTCATTCACCAACCTGCGGCTCCATTCGGAGAATTTCATCAGCGTAGACTTTGGCTTCCGTTTCAGTACACTTCAGATACACTACCCACGGACAGAGAAATCCGCGATGAGATTGCGGTTTCAGACATTTTTGACAGTGACACATTCGATATAATCGGAAATCAATTTCGGACTAGTTCAGGTAAGAGTGATTTCTTGGTGGGGATCAAAGGATTCACACAGGATTCGGTAGTAGCATTTAATCGAAAATCTATTCATCTCCTCACGGGGGCAAGCGGATCTTTAGCTGATGTAAAAACGACTATGGTCACGGATGAAGTTGGAGCGATTGCCCGAAAGTCTATCATTCAAGTAGCCAATCAATTCCTGTTCCTGTCAGATCGTGGAATTTTTGCAATAAACTTTCTAGATGAGTATAATTTGCGAGGAACAGGCACACCTTTATCTGAACCGATTCAGCCATTTATAGATCGAATCAATCAGGACTATGCACATCTATCCACAGGCGTTTATTTTGACTCCCGTTATTGGTTGGCAGTGCCATTAGATTCATCACCTGGGGTGGGAGATACAACAAAGCTAAACACTATCATTATTTATTCATTTATCAATGGAGGATTCGAAAGTATTGATAGTGTAAACTCAACCGAATTTGGCATCAGAGATTTGCTTGTCGCTAGAGAAGGGGCACAGAATGCCTTGTATTTAACAACTGAAGAAGGAGGAGTGCATAAGGTAGATTCAGTTGAGGGTGATGATCTTATGTCTTTAACCGCAGGACAGTCCACCACTACTTCAATACCCGTAATCAGTCAACTAACTACCAGGCAATACGATGCGGACTCGATGGATCGTAAAAATTTCAGTAGAGCAGAATTTCATGTAAAATCGAATAATGGATTCGAAACCGATGGTAACTTGCAATTCATCACCGAAGATCCTGATTCGACCACAGAAACAACAAGCATATCCACATTACTCGGATCTAAATTACCCTCTAACGAAGAGGCATCTATTCGCCTTCGTGTTAGAAAGCGAGGATTCGGTGTACAGGCAGATTTTAAACCTACCGATGGCAGACCTTATTTAAGGTCATCCAAAGTGGATGCTAGGATAGCAGATCGATCCACCACATCAGTTTCATAGGAGAAAAATAAAATGGCAGTATTACAAACAGGACAATCATTCTCATCAGGCGATCAGGTAACCGCAACCAAGTTGCAGGACATCGCAAACCTTGCAACATTTCGAACAGGTGCTAATCAGACTGCTGATGCGTCAACCATAGAAGTCGATGGATCGGCAGGATTTCTGAGGGTTAAATCATCAGGTATTACTTCGAACGAATTGGCGACTGACTCAGTCATTACCGCCAAGATACAGGACGGAGCGGTGACTGCGGCTAAGTTAGATAGTGCCGCAACAAGTGTGCTGATGCCTGCGGGTGCGATTATGCCTTATGCAGGTGCATCCGCTCCAACAGGTTATTTATTTTGTGATGGTAATGCAGTAAGTAGAGCAACATATTCAGATTTGTTTGGAATTATCGGTGTAACCTACGGAGTAGGAGATGGTTCAACGACATTCGCTCTACCCGACCTCCGAGGTCGAGTAATTGCGGGTCAGGATAACATGGGAGGATCTTCCGCTAACACTTTAACTGATGCACAGGCAGATCAGTTAGGCGGAATACTTGGTAGTGAAACGCATACCCTTACAACCGCAGAACTTGCTGCTCACACGCATGGCGGCTTAACTGACATTGATCCCAATGGGGGTGATGGTGGTTCAGCTAGTGATCCGGGTTTAGACTATGTGACATCTAATGGCGCAGGCACTGTGAGTGGTTCGACAGGAGGTGGTGGCGGTCACAACAATGTTCAGCCAACATTTATTTTAAATTATATAATTAAAACTTAATAGCCATGATGAAGAAAAAAAATAAAGATCCATTGGCGCAGGCCGCACAGCTTTTAAATGAAAATGCTCCTGAAGGCGAATCGCTCGCATACATAAATTCGGCAGAGGCTAAGATGCTTAAAGATGCCGGAGGAGCGGGCGAACCTGTAAATAGTTCGGGCGTTCCTTCGTATTTCTTACAGAAACTTTTTGGTGGAGGTAAAGCACCACCCAGGCTTGAGAAGTTTGATGCGGGTCGATCTGCAAGGGAATATGTCGATGCGATGACCGACACAGGTATGCAAGAGCAGATGCTAAGGAATCGTCAGAGATTTGACCCACAGTATCAAGACTTACAGATGAGTCTTGCTCAAAGAGCCGCTGATCCGATGGCAAGCCTAGCCGAACAGGAGGCTATGAGGGCACAGGATTTTGGCGGTCGCATGGCCGAGCGTCAGGCAGGTTCTGATATATCATTTCTAAATAGGTTTGGTGCCGATATGACACAGGCGGCAAGAGCATCCGATCCGCTCATGCAGGCTCGCGTGGAGCAGGCTAATCAGTTAGCCGACCAAGCATTTCAGGAAGCACAGATGCAGGACTTATCTCCTGAGATGAGAAGGCGAGCAACTCAATCAGCAAGAGAGGGATTAGTGGCAAGAGGTCGAGGTATGGACAATGCGGCGATTGCCGCTGAAGCGATGAGTCGAGAAGACTATCTGCGTGATATATTAAGAGAGAATCGAGACGATGCGATGAAGCTTGGTGGGTATGCAATGCGAGGTAACCAGGTCACCTCTGTCGATCCATTAATGATGGCACGGGGAGGAAGTAATTTTACCCAACAGGGATATGGAGCAAGGGCGGCTTTATTCGGTATACCACAGGAACAGGTAACTCGGATCAATCCTGATGCGGGTGTGAATATTGGTATGCAAGAATTGGCTAACCGAGCCAATTACAACGCCAACACATACGCGGCTCGCGAACAAGCGGCCGCAGGTATGGCGAGTGGGCTGATGAATATGATAGGTCAAGTAGGTGCCGCCGCTGTAACTGCGGGAATGGGAGGCGGTTAGCCGGGACAATCGATGGGTGATTATTATAACTATGATCAGAATGCAATGATGGCAGACGCAATGCCCTATCCGGGATAAGGAGAAAACAATTATGGCAATAGGAGATACAGTACAGGCGGGATTGATGCGAATAGATTCATCACCCATACTTTTGGCGGGTCAGGCACAGGCAAGAGTCGGAGAGCAAATGGGGCAGACTGTCGGTGGTTTGATTGATACTTACGTGGATACTAAGAAGCGAGCCAAAGAGTCTGAGGGGCAGATAAAAGGTGTATCAAGTGCCCTTAAAACACTTGCAAAAGCTGATGATGAATTTGCTGATCTATATGAAGCACAAGATGCAAGAATAAATGATCCTGAGATTCCATTGTCACAAAGAAGAGCAGAAGCATTAAGCTTTATGCAAAATCTTGGGGTTACGCAGAAAGTGCGTAGTGCCCAAATTGCTGATCAGGCAACACTTGCAAGCATGAAAATATCTGAGGAAAATCAAAAACTTAAGGAAGATCAAGCGATATTTGATAGAGTTATTAAGCAACTAGGTATCTCGAAGGACGTATTTAGCCTAGCGGAAGATATTAGAAAGAGCAACGAAGATAAAGCAATGCGAACAGTGTATACTCCTGAAATGGAGGGGAAACAGAAACTAGCTGAAAAGCAAATAACAGAGGCTAAGGCATCTCAAACTGTTCAACCTGTATTTGATTCAAGTGGTAAACCTATAGCCGGTTTAGCTAGAAGAGGCACTACATTACTTCGGAAAGATCCAAGTACAGGTCAATTTTCTATTCTTGGTACAGGGGTTGAGAATGTTGTGGATGTTGATAAAACACCAACCACTACACCTACTATTAAAATGGTAGATCCTGAAAGAGGTTTTAGAGGTACGTTACCTCGCAAAGTTGAAGACGCCATACAGGATACTGCAAGATATCTCGGCATTGGAACACTTCCTGATTTTATCCTAGAAGGTGGTGAAGAAAAATTAACTGCATCACAGAGAATAACTACTATTGGTAGAACATTAGAACCACTTTTAATGAAGTCGTTTGGTGGCAAAATGACAGATCAGCAGATCAAAAGAATCGAACAAAGTATACCTTTATCATCTGATGATGAGGAAAAAGGTATGGCAAAGATGTCAGAAACTGTAGGTTTACTGAGAGATCAACTAAATAGAGCAAATGATGTCATACGAACTCTCAATCCCAAAACAGAAGCTTTTGCAGAAGCTATGAGTACCAAGAAAGGAATCGAGGCTAATCTACCAATCATAGAAGAAATAGTTAATCGATACTATGGTGACATTCCTTCAGATGGTAGCATAGGTTCTTTATCTGATGTAGATGCTCTTTTACAAAGTGAAGAATTATTCCAAAGTTTGCCAAGAGATACAAATAAAACAAATTCGAACATTAGCCCACTCGATATACTTGCCCGATAATTATGGATGAGCAACAAAATACCAAACTACCATTTGATCCTTCTCGATTAAGTAATAAGGATCTTGATAATCAACATAGTAAATTTCAAAATTATTTAGGGGAAAATATTGGATTACAGGGAGAAGTAGGCTATGCAGAGGCAAAAAGTCACTATGAGTCTTTAAATGCTGAAAGAGCAAAAAGGATGTCGATTGCTCTACAGGAGCAGACACAAAAAGATCCTAGCTTAGCTCAACAAATTGATGCTATAGGTCGTGGTTTGCAAGAAAAAGGTGTAGATATTATGGGCGCTTTGCCTGATATATCACAAGCTATAGCAAATAGATTAGGTATGGACGAGGGTGAAAGTCCATTTGGTTCGAAAAACCTAAGCAGAAGTCTTCAGGGTCTAGGAGGTGGATATTATAGTTCTGAGCGTTTACCAACAGCAGATGATTCTAAGCCAAGAATATTAAACCCTATAACGCAAACAATATTAGGCGTACAGAGTACATCTGAACCTACCACACTTGGAGATATGCCATCAAGGTTACGGCCATATGCCGTAGGTGGAGAAGAGTTGGCTATAGGTATGAGTTTCTTTGCTCCACAAGCGATATCTGCTAGGTTTGCCAAACTTGCACCCACTCCTGTTGCAATGAGTCAGGGAAGGGGTTTTGCAGTTAAGCAAGCAGTTAATGATCAAGTTCAAGCTTTTGCCAAAAATCCATTAGCATATGCAGGTGTGGAAACAGGTGTAGCCTCACTACAAGCTTTAGGTGGTGGAGTAGCGGAAAAAATAGCACCGGGTGATGAAAATGCAAGGATGATTGGAACATTAGCACCTGTTCCGCTTGTAACATCAGGTGGAGTTGCTTTAACTTCTTTCTTAAATTCCATAACAAGAGAAGCTGTACCAAGGGTAACAAAACAAGCTACTAAAGTAGCACGCATGTTACTGCAAGGAGATAAGGCAATAGAAGCTGAACTCAGTAAGGAATTAAGTAAATACTTTACAAAGGTGGATATGAATCCATCAGAAGCTATAAAAGTTTTAAGTGAAGCAATAAGTAAACAGGGTTTAGTTGAGGGTAAACTACCGGGTACATCTGTAGGCTTATTAACAGGAAACAAAGAGTTACTTGCAATTGAATCTGCAATAATAAACAACATTCCTGATGTAAGTCAAGAGGCGGCAAAGGAGGCAAAAAATGCAGTAGTCACACTAAATAATGCTTTTGATAATGTTTTAAAAATTGAAGGTGCAAATCCTGAAATAGTAAGGGAAATTGCAGATGCTAGAGTGGCTCAAATAAATGCACTCTTTAGTACTAAAATTAGTAATGACATTACTAAAATAAAAAACCTACAAAAACAAGCAGGATTAGTTAAATCGCCAAATGCACCACTTGCGAAACAAAGTAGTGCTGTACAAATCAGAAAGATTATAGATAAAAATCTCAAACAACTTGATGATTATGAAACTTCACAATGGAATAAGCTTGATAGAACCCTAAATGCACAAACAAACGAAACTCAATTGGCAATATCTAGCCTTATTGACGAAGGGTCTACACCTTTTGTTCCTGAGTCTTTAAGTAAACTTAGGGCAGTAAGGGATATCGGTGAATCTATTGATCCCGTAAAAGCTAGAGGTGTAAGTTCAGGTGACTTGATCGATGCAAAAAAAGAATTATCGAAAAGAATAAGAGAAGCAAAAAATGCAAACAATCTTCCCTTAGTAAGAGAGTTAACCATTATGCAAAATGGTGTGTACAATGATTTAAATAAAATTAGTAAAAGATTTGGCGCACAAATAAGAATAGCAAATGCGGCCACTAGAAATAAATATGGTTTCTTGGATATAGATATTGTATCCAAATTACTTAAGAAAAATGGTCAAGGTAATTTACCTAAGCCTGATTTAATCTTAGAAAAAAAATTGCTTGGCAAACAGCAATTAGCATACAACACATTTAACGATTTATTAGTGGCGACTAGAGGGCAAATATTGTCTAAAGAAAATGCCAACCCACTAGGTAAATTTTATTTAGCCGCAGTTGATGAAGCTATTGACCCAAATGGAGTGGTTGATGCTGATAAATTAAGTAAATTTATGATTAGAAATCAAGAAGGTTTAAAAGCCCTTGGTATGTATGATGCTTTGAGTGAACCTCGTAATCAGGCTTTATTTGTAAAAAAAATGCAAGAATATCATAAACAAATGAATGAAGTGCCAACCCAAAAAATTTTACAAAACATTTTAGATACAAAACGAATCCCTGAAAGAAATTTAGGTCGCGTTGAGAGATTTATAGATAATACTTTATTTAGTAGCAATAATAGAAAGAAAGAATTATTTAGGTTAACAGATTTAGTTAAAAGAGCGCAATTTCACAAGCAAGACCCGATACAAGCTCTTGAAGGTGTACAATATTCTGTACTACAAAATTTAATTAATAAATCTTTTCTTAAAAGAAAGTATACGCCTTATGGAGAAGAGGTAGCAGATTTAAATCTTATAAGTGGTAAAAATATTAAAGATTTACTTCAACAGAAACAAGGTAAGACAACACTTGAACAAGATTTATTATCTACTAAAGTATTCACTAAAGAACAAATTGATTCTATAAAGCTTATGGCAGATAAAGCTATTGAGCTAGAAAAGAATCTCTTAATTAGAGAGGGAATTGCACCTAGTGAAGCTGTAGACCTTTTACCCAAAGGTGATGCAATTGCTGATATTATGGGAAGACTTGGAGGTGTATTTGTCGCACAAGCAAGCCCCATAGTTAGTGGGATTGGACATGAGTTAGTTATTTCATCAATTTTCTCTAAGGCCGGTAAAGANCTNATGTCTAGATTACCAAAAGATAAACTTAGAAAGNTACTTATTGAAGCTACAAGAGATCCTGTNTTAATGAAAAGACTTCTTGAGGATGTAAAAACGCCTAAAGCTGTAAGAAGTAGAGATCAGTATTTCTTAAATGCTATGGTATCTAAGAAAATTCTTTCTGAGCGCGAACGATATGATATTGAAGACTCTGCCTATGGTGTTAACAATATAAAAAAGTTACAGGAAGATATTGCAGCGTTAGGAAAAAAAGGTCTTTCAGCAAATAGAATTATGGCAGTGTATGAATTGGCCTCAAGAAATAAAAATGAAAATGTTGGGGAGTTTGTGCTTGATCAGGTACAATCTATTTTAGACATGAGTGACGAGGAAAGGACTAAGATTAGGATGCGTATACCTAAAAGACCTATTAGGAAACGAATCACTCGTCCCAACCTACAACCAACTAACCCTTGACACTTTCACCGATATAGGTAGATTGTACTTACATTCATTATTCATAATATTATCCTTATTATGTAGCTACCTCTGAGAGGGGGTAGCTTTTTTATGTGTTGACATGTTTGTGCATTATTTGTTTATGTTCAAATCTCTCGCCCAAAAGGGCATAACTAAAACATAAAACAAAATAATATTATGGGATTCTTAGACAACATTAGTGAAGAGCCTGTTAAAGCAGGTAAGTATGTAAGATTGCAAGATGGTGAAAATCGTCTTCGTTTATTAGGCGGAGGTGATGATGGATTACTCATCTTTGGTAAAGAAGGATGGACAGGTGGAGATGATAGTAAGAAAGTTCATCGTTGGGATCTTAAATCAGAAGCACCTAAATTGGATTTCAATGATGATCCAAAAGTATTCATGGCAGTACCTGTTTGGAATTACCAAGTTGAAGCAATTCAGATTTGGAATATTACTCAGGCAACTATACGGACAAAGATTCGTGAGTTAGCAAATGATCCTGAGTGGGGAGACCCTCGTAACTATGATATTAAGGTAAAGAAAGAAGGTGAGCAAATGCTAACCAAGTACGAAGTTACTCCATGCAAGGAAAAGGAGTTGACTGATGAGGTTAAGCAAAAGCTTGCATCAACAACTATCGACACAAAAGCATTGTTTGATGGTGGTGATCCACTGCCTGAAGCATGAGTGGAAAGTTTACTATTGAGGTACATAGTAGTCCATCTAGGTATGAGTTTGAGGGATCAGTAGCAGATGCTATTGATGCAATGGATACATTGCACAGGTATCTATTGGATGGATATGATCCAAGGATTGCTCATGCAAAGATTGCAAACCTCAAAAGACTTGGTAAAAGCAATGTATCTACAAGGGCTTTGTCACCTCATAAGGAGGAAGTGCAAAGATCAAGTTTTGATGTAACCCTGAAACAGATCAAGGACAATGCTACAGGTTGATATAAGCAACAGCGAGTATCATTCAAGACCTGAATTGGGTAGGAGTACAGCATTTGACTTGCTGAACACTTGCCCAAAGCTTGTGCGACACAAACAACAAACAACAAAAACTGATGCCCCTCATTTCGTTATTGGTGGAGCGTTTCATACTGCTACACTTGAGCCACATAAGCTCGATGAAGAGTATGCCGTAAAGCCAAGCGAAATTGATGGTCAGTCATCTCGGACAAAACACTATAAAGAAGCGTTTGAGATGATTGAGAAATCAAATCCACAAAAGCGATGGTTAAGTCCATCTGATTGGGATAAAGTAATAGAGATGTCCGAAGAGGCCAAGGAGCATCCATTCTTAGAGAGTTATCTATCTGAGCCTGATAAGATAATTGAAGGCACAGGATTCTTTGAGCTTATGGGTGCAAATTGCAAAGTAAGACCTGACTACTACTTTCCATCAGATGGAACAATCATTGATCTTAAATCCACTACAGATGCAAGTCCAAGAGAGTTTAAGAGAAGTGTACATAAATATGGTTATGCTTTTCAGGCCGCTTGGTATCTACATGGATTAAGATTGTGTGGTGAGAACCCAAAGAGATTTATATTCTTTGCGGTAGAAAAAACTCCACCATATCTGACAGGTATATATGAGATCTCCAACGATGATGTAGAGAAATATATTCCTATGATGGAGCAAGCCTGTACTAAATGGGCAAAATGTGTGGAAACAGGAGTATGGGATGGATATCCCGATAGTGTTCAGGTGCTTGACATGAGCAATAAAATAACTCATGGAAAGATGTCGATTACTAAATTGGCAAAGCACCTTAGACTATCAAGGAATACAATAAGTAAATACATAAAGGGCTTAGAGAAACAGATAGTAGGAAGAGAAACCCTGTATGATATAAACGAGGTAACTAAAGCAATAACAGATGGCAAAAAAAATAAACGCAAATCGAAAAGGAAAAGCGTTTGAGCGTAAAGTTGCACATATATTAAGTGATAATGGATTCCCTGCAAGGCGTGGACAGCAATTTGTAGGGAGTCCTGACTCACCTGATGTAGTGAGTAGCGACTTTCCTTTTCACATAGAATGCAAAGCAGTCGAGAGATTAAACATATATAATGCTATGCTACAATCGATTAAAGATTCAGGTGAAAAAGCACCATGTGTCATCCATAAAAAGAACAATGCAGACATACTTTTTACATGCAAATTGGATGATTTTTTAACACTATTAAACAAAAAAAGTTGGGAATAATGAAATGAAAAAAGAGATTAGGATAAGAATTGATGATGAATTACATGATAAATTGTATGAATATTATAATAATAATAGGGATAGATATTCCACTTTTACCTCGGCAATCCGTTCACTTTTCGCAGATATACTATCCACAAAATGCGGACAAAATGTGGAAGTTTTGCGGACAAAATGCGGACAAAATGCGGACATTTTGGACGATATCCCTCACGTACGCGCGACACTTCCTTCGGAAGTTACTAATAATTATATAGAAAAAAAGAAAAAAAAGGTAACTCCCAAAAAACGTGCTTGTTCCATACCTAAAGATTTCAATCCCCCGGTAACCATCGCAAGCGATGAGAACCTTGATCACAAAAGAGCAGTTGAGTATTTTCGTAATTGGGCTGAAGCAGGTGACAAGAAATATGTCGATTGGATTGCTTGCTACAGGAATGCCTGTAGGAATTGGTTAAAGGATAAAGTTCCTTCCTCTAGCAAATCCACTAAGGTTAATCGAATCTCCTTAGACTGATGGATTATCAGATATCTGAACAGGCAGTACTATCTGCGTGTCTACGAGATGATAGTGGATTATCAAGTGCCAAGGCTTGCGAGCTACTCACTGAATCTGATTTTTCATCAGAGGCTCATCAGAAGATCTTCAACCTCATCAATCAGAAGCATGACATCAATGAGGTCGATGTTTGTATTGAGCTACCTGAATGCTCTCAAGAAGCTTTAGCTCTAGGTGAGCGCTATGGTGGGGGAAAGATTGATCGGTATGTTGAGCAATTGGTTTCCTCAAGAAATCAAAGGATAACTGATTTGGCTCTCAAGGAAGCGATGGAAGCACTTGATCAAGGAACATCAGTTGAGAATATTGCAGGTCAATTCAATAGCAAAGTAGCCAAGGCACTATCGTCAGGGAGTGGGCAAAGCAAGGTGAGTAGTGCAGTCAAGAAAGCAAGGGATGAGTTCTTTGCTATTGATGAGGGCAACTCAACCGCAGTATCCACAGGATTTAAAACTTTAGACTTTGCATTCGGTGGAGGTTTCCAAAGGGGTAGGTTGTATGCATTGGGGGCAAGGCCGGGGATTGGTAAGTCAGCACTTGCCATTCAGTTCTCACATCAGGTTGCTTCCAAAGGCTACAGGGTCGCCTATGCTTCCCTAGAGATGTCTGCAACTGAGTGCGCAGGTCGGATGCTTGTCCGTGACTCAATGGTCTATCGTCCAAGAAAGAAAGGTGACCTGACTGAATCCAAGCGACAAAAGATTCAGGAAAGTGTTAATCGTATGAGTAGTCTTCCCC
>JGI25127J35165_1000116_pt1 | contig 32515 bp, 34 predicted proteins | sample ETNvirenome_2_30_FD_35165 | JGI IMG/M metagenome (IMG submission 35165) | reverse complement strand
CTAATCGTTGCACTCCATAATTAATTTTAGTATAATATACGTATATTAATACCAATTGCAATTAGGAGAAAATTAAATGGCAAAAGAAGAAACAAAGAAGACGGAAACTGTTGAAGCACCAAAGACGGCGACGGCCCAATCTACTGCTCCAGCACAACCTGATCCGATGGCATTATCGATTGGAGACTTAAAAGGTCTTGCATCCATTATTGATGTGGCATCAACAAGAGGTGCTTTCAAAGCCGCCGAGATGGCAGGTGTTGGAACACTCTTCAATAAACTTAACGCATTCCTAGTGAATGTAGAAAAAGGCCAACAAGCAGGTACTGACGCAAAGGCACCAGCGGAAGGAAAATAAAATGGCAACACTAATGAACGTAAACAACCAAGCCATGCCAATGGGTGACAACACCGGAGCGGCGGGTGATGGTCAGACTGGTCCAAAAAGACACTTCAAACATATTGGAGAGTTGGCAGACGAGTCAAAAGCCAAAGTAGTCATCATGTACAGAACAGTGCCAGGTGAACCAAACAACTGTTTGGTTGTTGGTACCAAGTTCTTACCTGACGTGTACCACAATGGTTTGATGTCTGCTGTGGAGTCAGAAGGCGGACAACAGGCAGAAGAATTTGCCGACTATGCCGGTAGACAGACATTTGCTGACGGCACAAATATGTTGGCAATGCTTCATAATGACAATTATATCAAAAAATTTAAAACAAATGAAATAATGGTCACTTATGGATCAGGCCCGGACGGAAGAATCTTGTTGAATAAACTTAACGAGATGATTGCAAAAGAAAAAGGCGTCAAAGTCTCGGAACTTGGACAAAAGGATCCGGACGCTAAAGAAGATACTAAAAAAGCGGATGCCAAAAAGACAACCGCCAAAAAATAGCACTTGGGTACAGCTCACACGAGATTTCGTTAAAGAGTGGCCGGAGGTTTTAGAAGGCTTACAATTCCAAAACATGCCGGTCAAGTACCTAGATTATATTAATCTTAATCTAAAAAATAATGTCACAATCAGATATGACATTAAAAAAGAGTTGAAAACAAAAAAGCAAGACACTATTGCTAGAGTCCTAAAAAAAACAATCGAAGACAATTACGTTAGAATTAAAAACGTTGATTTAAAATTCAATGTTCCAGCACTAAAACGTGACATGGAAAACAAGACAAGAAATATACTATCAAAGACTTTTCGAAAGTAGATCTAAATTTTTTGCCACTTCAATGGCATTGTCTACATCTGATAGGGGTGTTCTTTTTTCCCTTACACAATTAACAAATTCAATAAGTTCGTTGCGGAGAGGATTTGATTCTATGTCAAAGTGTTCTATAGTTGGCTCATAATTCATTCTATCTTCGTTCCAAATGTTGGTAGTAAGTTTAATAGTTTTCTTTTCTTCGTCCCAGAATATCATTCCTTTAGTTCCAACTATTGCTGTTGTTCTAACTTTTTCTGGATAGTACCAACTGAGATTGAATTTTATTGGAGTGCCATTACAAGTGAAGGAGAACTCGTCCCTATCATTTTGGACCTTACCACTGTATTTGTGTCCGCTGTGTTTAATGTTTTGGAACTCATGAGTGCCCAACCAATAGTGTATTATGCTGACATCATGGGGTGCTAGGCTGTGTACTGTGCTTATCTTTGTTTGGAACCTACCCCAGTTGAGTCTGTTCATTTCTATGTGTTGTACTTCTCCTATTTGTGGTAGAAGTTCTTTAATTTTGTGTACCCTATCATTGTAAAGGAAGATGTGTCCTACCATCAATGTCTGTTCACGCAGAAAACTTTTTATTATGCAACACTCTGTACAGGTCAAAGAAAGTGGTTTTTCGACATAAACGTTTTTGTCCTGTTGCAGTAGTCTAATGGTCTGTGTGTGATGATCCCAAGCAGGCGTGGCCAGTATCACGTTGTCATACTTGATGTCCTTTAGATCCTTGCCATTTTTGATATCAATTATTTCTATCTCCTCTACTCCCGGTATTGTTTCCAATTCTGCTTTCAACTTTGATCCCCAATATCCTGCACCTACTAGACTAATTTCCATAAAAGTCCTTTATTGCTTTTATAATGTAATCCTGGTGATGCTCGGGTAATGTATGATAGCAAGGCAAACTTAATATGTTATCGCAAATATATTCTGTTCTAGGCAAAACAGTGCCATTATCAAAAGCAGTCGTTTTGTGTGTTGGAAATTTGTAATGTATGTTAGTCTGTATTCCTTTTTGTTGTAAAAAAGATTGCAATTTATCACGTGTACCCTCAGGCGTTTCAATGACATAAACATAATAAGAATGTTTTGACCAAGGTGCTTCCTTTGGACATGTCACAATGTCATTAAGTTCTTTGGTATATTTCCTACACACAGACCTTTTCTTGTCCAGCCAACTATCTATTTTAGAAAGTTTGGCTTTAACAATAACTGCCTGTAAGTTGTCAATCCTTGCGTTGTAACCTACCTTGTCGTACTCAAACTTTGTTTTTCTTCCATGATCCCTATACATTTTAACTTTAGCGATCAATTCTTTGCTACCTGTGACTGCACCTGCATCTCCCATGGCGCCTAAATTTTTTACAGGATTGAAACTGAAACAAGTCAAGTCCACGAGACTGCCGACCTTCTTTCCTTTGTATTCTGAACCAAAACTCTGAGCCGCATCTTCTATTACTTTTAAATTAAATTTTTTTGCGAACTCATTTATCTTATCAATATCAGGAGTTTGACCATAGAGATCAACAAACATGATGGCCTTTAATGTGTCGGTAAGTTGAAGTTTATTAACGTCAAGATGATAGAAATCATCTATGTCAACAAAGACAGGTGACGCACCAACATTTACAATCGATTCTGTGGTTGAAACAAAAGTGTGACCCACCGTCATTACCTGATGTCCAGGTCCGATGTCTAGAGCCCTCAAGGCACAAGTCAGTGCATTAGTGCCTGATCCAATACTGGCACAATCCTCAGCGCCTGTGTAATNACAGATTGCTCTTTCAAAATTGTCCACAGTTGGTCCTGTTATAAAATCTGACCTAAGGATTATATCCTTGATTGCCATGTCTATCTCTGTTTGCAGTTCCTCGTATTGAGGATAAAGATCAACAAACGGTATTTTGATATCGTTGCTCATAATTTTGTTTTAGCCATTCGAAGTTGTAGGAATTCATAAGTTGTTGATAATTTTCTTTATTTTCATCATAGAACTTTTTTGCATCTGTGGCACCTTTATGTACCCAATCTGCATTGTCTCCTGAACCCATCGTGAGCCATTTCTTTAACCTATATTTTCCTTCTACTGTTGGTTTTGCCTGTAATAATTTTATGACTTCTCTAAATGCTGTTCTCCATGCCAACCACGGTGTTTGATTAAAATGATTGATGGCACTGAGTATCGGGACCACTTCGTGAGGTGCTGATAGGGTAAAGTCTAGCCCAGGATTTGTAGTTTTCATTACAAGACCTTTGTTGTATAACAACACTGCTCCATGACCATACTCCAGTCCATTCACAGGATTCTTGCAGTGAAATATGTAGTGGCAAGGATTTTTCAGCCTATCTGGTTGAAAATCAAATTTAAAACTGTCAACTATTTCTAATTTCGGAAACACTGCGAAGAAGTAATCTGTTTCACTCATTGACGCCGCGGCCATGTATGCCAGTGTTTGTCCTATTATGTTTTTTGCCCATTTGGCCCTAGGAAAACGTTTTTTCAATTCCTTGTATCTTTTTTCTGCACTTGGTTCATCATAAGATATGAAAATTATGTCCATAGGCTTAGATTCATATTCTAAGTCATAATGCACTATTCTATCTATGTCATAGAACTGTTTGATGTNCTCTTTGTGTGGTACCAACATTATGTCGTTTGTTTTACCCCAAGTGTAAAGTTTAACATCCTCCCAAAAACTTGGAAAAAAGTTTGGTATTGNTTTNGNATCTAAGTCTTTGTTGTGTAACCATGTNTAATAATTAGGATTATTTTTCAAATATTCATAAGGGTCTTTCAGTTTGAAACTTGTTTTTGGTATCCAGTTTTGGAATAGGTTACTGTGTGCATGATAATTTATATCCTTAAAATCTCGTAAAAATTTCAAATTGTGTATTTGTTTTTTAAGTTCTTTAGTTGGTATCAAAAAAACATTGCCTTCTTTATTTGTCCCACCTAGTGGGTGTGTGTTGTACCAGACATGTATCTGTTTCTGTTCATGTTGTTCAGGAATATAATCTAAATCAACAGTTTTTAGATTCATAAAATTTGCAAAAAACCAGAAGTACTCTGTTTTGACGTCATCTATGATAGACTTCAACACAGTAAGATAACTGTCCACGAATGGCACTACTCTTGTATCTGCAAATGGTGAAGCAATGTGCTTTGTGTGTTTAAATTTTACCTGTATACTTTCGAATCCAGTCATAATAACTTTCTAATCCTTGTCTTAGAGAAAATTGTGGTTGATAATCTAAAAGGTCTTTGGCCCTGCTTATATCTAAAGTGCCTCGCATGGGATATANTTTATGCATTCCTATATCTTTGATNTCAGATTGACTGCCTGTAATATCAATAATTGTTTCTGCAAGTGTCCTTAGGCTAGTNGCGTTGCCTGCCGTTATGTTGAAACTGGTGTTAGCAACTTCAGAATTTGCCGCTTTGATTATACCATAGGCGGCATCCTGCCTGTACGTAAAGTCAACTCTGTTTTCACCATTGTGCAAGTGAATTTCTTCATTCTTCATTGCTTTGTCAAAAAACTTTGACACAACTCTGTCTGGAAGGTCTCCAGGACCAAATACTCCACTGGGCCTTACAATAACATAGTTGAGTCCATCTCTCTTGGCAAATAACTTTGTGAGCCTTTCACCTGTCAGTTTGGCCTCGCCGTAGATGTTCTGTGGTTTGGTACTTGCCTCTTCTCTTGTTCCGTCAACAAAATCACCATACACCATGCTACTACTAATGTACACAAATTTTTTCGTATTCCATTTAGCGGCATGCCATAACAAGTTTGTTGTTGTGTCAATTACTTTTGGAATGCCATTAATAGGATCTTCGTCTACTATTTTTGCTCTTGGATATGTTGCCATGTGTATCACTGTGTCCGGATTTGTTTTGAAGGCTCTCAGGCAAACCAGTCTGTCCAGCACATCACCATGGATTATCTGTACATTTTCCTTCTTCCAATTTCTAGTTCTCCATTCAATCAATTTATCAAGTGCTGACGGAGTAATAATATTGTAATTGTCTTTGTTATCCACACATACAACCCTGTGTCCGTCGTTGGATAGTTTCTCTATTATCTTTGTGCCTATGAATCCTAATCCACCTGTAATCAAATATTTCATTATAGTACCTTCACTCCGTATTTCGCCGTCCAGTCTTTACCATCTTTGGTGTCATTTACCATGGGCATACCCTTGATGTTCAAACTGGTGTTTAATAATATTGGACAACCTGTCTCTTTCTTCCATGCTTTTAGCAGTTCATAAAACCCTTCATTGTCGCTTTTTGACACGGTTTGCACCCTAGATGTGCCATCATAGTGCAATATGGCAGGACAGTCTTTACCATGCGTGTACGCCGCTGTATATTGCATATAAGGGGTGTTTTTGACGCCGGTAGGTAGGTCAAAATAGTCGTTTACGTCCTCTTCAAGAATGGCTGGAGCGAACGGTCTGAACTTCTGTCTCTTCTTGATTGCATTTACCAGATCCTTGATGTCCTCACCCCTAGGGTCTGCTAATAATGATCTATTACCAAGTGCTCTCGGCCCAAACTCTGCTCTACCATTTGCAACTCCCACCATCTTGTTTTCTTTCAATTCTTTTATTATCGAGTCCACAGGATATTCACCTTCTATATTATGTCCCAGGAATGGACTCTTCCAATTAATGAATGATTTTTGGTGTGCGGCTATGCAACCAAGACTAGAGCCTGCATCTCCTGGATTTGGTATTATCCATATGTTGTCAAACAATCCTAAATTTGCAAGTACCTTGTTGGCCGCACAGTTAAGTGCTACTCCGCCGGCATACACCAAATTACGTGATCCATACTTACTTGCCCTGTGCCATAGATCTGCAAGGCACTCTTCCGTCACTGCCTGTATACTGGCCGCAAGATCCATTGGATCTGCTTCCGGGTGCCACTCGCTTAACCCCCTGTGTAGATTTTGCTTCAACTTAAATGGAGACTGATACACAAAGTCATTGTATATGTCTTCTTTGTATTTCGGCTCACCGTATGCGGCCATGCCCATTAAAATATATTCTTCTTCCGCAGGCTTCAGTCCACAACGATGTGTAAATGCACTATAAAGTATTCCTATGCTGTGCGGATACTTGATAGTTTCCTTCCTTTCAATCCATATTTTTTCCGCAGTGGATATTGACACTGTATCCCATTCACCAATTGCATCAACTGTTAGTATTGTTGCCTCTCTAAAAGGCGATGTAAAGTATCCTGCCGCGGCGTGAGAGTCATGATGTTTTACGTACTCGTCGATCTTAATGTTGAAATTATCTAAATGCCATTGTGGCAATTCTGTATAACTCAATGCATCCGACCATTGTCCTGCGTAAAGTTGCCGTGTTTTTTTCAGCCAAGGTTTTTCGTAATAAACGACTTTGTCGAAAGGACCATAAGTCATTGCCTCATTTACTATTTGCCAATTGAGATAGTGGTCGTTTTTGACCTTTGAATAGCGTTCTGCGTGTGCGGCCCATAATACCTCACCTATGCCAGAACTATAATCTACCACTGACATGGCGGCATCATGATTCATACAATTAATTCCTAGTATCTTCATCTTCCTCCTTGTGCCAACCCCTGTCCTCGATTTTGTTGCCTTTACATTTAGGACATGCCCAGCCCTCTTCCGAGTCGTCCTGTATCAGATCCTGTGGTGCCCCACGCCACTGACAGTCATAGCAATACCAGTTCCACCAGGTCATCCTATTTTGTCTCTTGTCCTGCAAGATATTTCTCTGCTTCCAAGGCCGCCATGCAACCCATTCCGGCGGCTGTCACCGCCTGCCTATAAGTTTTATCTTTTACGTCACCAGCGGCATAAACTCCTTCTACACTAGTAAGGGTTGAATCAGGTTTTGTAATTATGTAATTCTCATTGTCCATTTCTACTTGTCCTTTGAATATGCCTGTGGCTGGATCGTGTCCTATTGCAATGAACACTCCGTCTATTTTCTTTTCGGTGATAGATCCATCCACTGTGCTTTTAAGTTTTACACCAGTAACGTTATTTGGATTCTGATCTCCCACTATTTCCTCAATCTGGCTATTCCAAATACATTCGATCTTTTTGTGTGCAAATAACCTGTCCTGCAATATTTTTTCTGCCCTTAATTTGTCTCTCCTATGCACAAGATAAACTTTACTTGCCATTCCTGTGAGATAAAGTGCTTCTTCAACTGCACTGTTTCCACCGCCAACCACTATGACCTCCTTGTCCTTGAAAAAGAATCCATCACATGTTGCACAGGCGGAAACTCCAAATCCTGAGAATGTCTTTTCACTTTCTATTCCCAACCATCTTGCTTGGGCGCCTGTTGATATGATCACACTGTCGGCCGTGTATGTTTCTCCACTTTCTCCTACTGCGGTGAATGGCCTATTACTGAAATCAACTGATTTAATCATGTCTGTGATGATGTCTGTGCCAACACTTTTAGCCTGTTGCTCCATCTGTTGCATCAACCATGGCCCTTGTATTACATCACCAAACCCGGGATAGTTTTCCACATCAGTCGTTATTGTCAATTGTCCGCCTGGTTGCATACCCTGTACCAACGTTGGCTTCAGCATCGCCCTTGCTGTGTATATGGCCGCGGTATAACCAGCGGGACCTGATCCAATGATTAAAACTTTTGAATGTTTCATTTTACTTTCAAGAATCCTTTCGCTTTTACTAAAGCAGTCTCCCAATCTTCCAATGTCATGTCATATTCAAAATTCTGCGAAGTTTCGTTTACCTGTAATTCTTTAGCACCATTTTTAATATGGAAATTTCTTGCCATTTTCGTCAACGGTGAAAGTGTAACCAATCGATTTAAATGATTTGATTTTTTAATTCTTTTGTACACTTCATTTATTATAGCACGTCCTCCGCCTTTTTTCTTTGCCCAAACTGTGTAAGCCACTGCAATCGACCCTTGCACTCCTGCCCTGTTACTGGACCTAATTGCGGAATCATAACTGAATTTTTCTAATTCTTCAACGGTCTTTGGTACCTCATCCGTAAAAGCAAAACAAATGATGGCAGAGATATCACCTTCGTCATCTCGCAATCCTAATATTTTTCTACCATATGTTTGTCTGAATAGTAGATCTAGTTCAGGACGGACCGGATCTTCTGTGACGTCAATATATGGAAGTTCTACAAGTGTATACTTTGATTCTTTTATTTTTTGTTTTGTGTATGCTTCTAAACTTTTGTAATTTTTATTTGTGTAACTTTGTAACTGTGAAAATTTTTCCAATAGTCCAGTGACCGAAGGATGCTCTTTCCATCGTTCCAAAACCTCTTTCAGTTTTTCTTTATTAAGTATTTCCATTTTTATTTGTAAATGAATGGATCTTTCTTCTTAAGTTCTTTTACTCTTTTTCTGTAGGCTATTTCTTGCTTTAATTTAAGCCAAAGATTTTTTATCCACTTAAACATGATTTGTCTCCTTTCTAAAAACATATGTGGTTAATCCACCGTTCCTCCAGTTCCATAATATTCCTGGATGACTGTCTACGAATTGATAATCCGTAAACATCTTCTTTACATCTCTACTGTAAAAACTTAATTCGTAAGGATGTTGTTCCTGATCTATTTCTAGGGTTTGAGTAGCATAATCATTTGGCAATAACTTTTGCAATCTCTTGCCCCATGGATGATAAAGACCTATTATGAATATACCACCGTTGTGTAGCATGTTTTGTAATCTTGCTAAAGTCTGCATGTAATCAGGTATGTGATGCAACACGCCCTGGCATATGATTGTATCGAAACCATCCTGTGTTTCAAATCTTGTGAGATCTTCTTTTATTAATTTAAGATTAGGCCTGTTCAGTTCTTCTTTTATTTTCACTGCATAATCTATACTGTCTGCAAAATCCACTCCGGTGAAGTTTTTAGTAGGATAGGTTTGTGCAAGATAGTTCACAATGAAACCTGTGCCACAACCTGCGTCGAGGACAGTACGGCTATGCATTATACTTTTTAATATGAAAGCAATATAACGATTTTGTCCTTGATATGCTTTTACTGACTGAGCAGTGTAAGGACCTGGAAAAGGATGTTTATTATAAAAACCTTTTACCTGATCGCTTTTATTTGTATTCATAAGGATCCTTCATTTTTAATTCTTCTAGTCTTTTTTTTAATTTTCTTCTGTATGCAATTTTCTGTTTTATTTTGTCAAAGAGTTGTTTTATCCATGATATCATAATTTTTCTCCTGTAATTTTTTTAAACACTGGTAACATTAATTTTACAGCATCATCGTGTGATTCGTCAAGTGGATGAGTTGTACCCCTTTCGTAGTCATTTAACAATGCCCACTGGTTAAAACCCATCATCCTTTCACCAAAACTAAACCATTTAGTAAAATCAATTTCATTGTATAATGCATTCATAAATTTGTCCTGATCTTTGTGCTGTTCCATCTCATGGTAAAACAAACTGTTATCTGCCAGTGTGAACATAAATGGTATTTTCTTTTTTTCCAAGATATTCTGTAACCAAATTATGCTCTTCCAACTTTGGTAGACTTCGTGGTATTCATTTGCCGCGTGTCTGTAAATTGCCTCAGCAAAAGGTCTGACTCCTGTTTCTGCCAACAGGGATGACCTACGTTTCCAAACTTCTTGTTGCCCCTCTGATCCTGAAAGTGCTTTATGTCTTTCTTCGTTTGTCATTGTAGTGTCCCAAGGTGATATCGATACCCAACGTGTGTCTTCTAATACTTTGTGCCTTGGCATTGCCCAATCATACCTTGATGTGAAGGTCCACATAACAACCACCATATCTATATTATTATTCTGTGACACTGCATTAAACACCCTACGTGCTATGCCTGAATTGCCAGTGCCCGGCACTGCTGAACAAATAAAGTTTCCCGTGGGTTGGCAGTGCTTGAATAGTCCATAGGCCCATGTTTTCTTGGAGTCAGTTTTACCCTTGTTGTCGTCTGATAACTCTGATCCGTATGTAAAACTACAACCGCCTGCTAAAAAATCTCTAATCATAAATCTGTAGAACCTTATTTAAAAGTGGAAATACTTCTCCAAAATTTTCCTTTCTATACTTGTCTGTCCGCAATATTCTCGCCTTACGCTGTTCTCTCATCTCGGGAGAATCCCTGTCCACGGCGTTCATGAATCTAATGCTAGGCTGATAGTCTGTAAGCATGTGATATCTATCCGTGACTATATCTTTGATTTGTTTTGGCAGGGTCTGAACATTGAAAACATCAGGGTCGAAACAGGTGTTTACATAAAAAAACTTAGGCTGGTACTGTGCTACCCATAACGCAATCTTGGCCCAATTGAACACATTGAATATTGACACCGTTGAACATATCTGGAATTCCATGTTGGGTGTTTGCATCTCCTTGAACTTGACAAGGTTAGCACTAACTTGCCGCCAATTTGCTGGATGTCGCTGATACTCGAATGCCTCGCCTATGTCATCTATACTAAATGCTATCTCCACGTGTTTGAAGTATGCCCAAAGATCAAATATTTCCTGTGGTGGCAGATGGGTGCCGTTCGTGTTATAATGTATGTCAATGTTTTTGGCATATCCCTTTTCAACACAGTGCATTAGAATTTTGAAATGATCCTTTATCATAAAAGGTTCACCGCCTGTGAATTCAAAGTACTCCACATGTTTTAGATCCTCTTGCAGTTCTTCAAAAAACTGTGGATTACGTTTTGGCCATCCGCCGTCTTTCAATTGTTTTTTTGCGAGAGGATTATCTCCGCCATTGGCTGTTTCATAGTCTATCTCTTCCTGAGCCCATTTTGAGGAACTCCATGATCCACAGATCCTACATTTTAGATTACAAACGTTGCCCAACTTAAAGTCTATAAACTTCAGCGTTGGCTCGCTGTTAGGTGTCCAGTCCTGTAGGCTATTTCTCATCTTGTATATAGAATTTTGCCTTTTTGATGTCTTTCCTGCGTCTTCTTCTTGCCAACAACTTTGACAATTAGTTGGACGCTCACCATTACGGAATTTTTGCCTCAGATTTTCCATGTATTCGTGTCTTTGTATTGCAGTTAGGTTCTGTTTATACACTTTGACCTCTGGTATGCTACCCTTGTACAGACAGCACGGAGACGCTCCACCATTCACGTCAACTTCTAAATGTGTCCATGGTAAAGGACAAATATTTTTCTTTATATACTGTTCCACCAGTCCAGTACCTCCTTGTCTCTGCCTAATATTTTTCGGATATCAGTTTTTCTAATCTTATCTAGATATTGTATTCTCCTTTTACCTCGCTTTAGTCCATCCTTCCACTTATCTGGAAACATATCTTGATACGTTGGTTTCTCTTTCAAATCTTGTAATGCTGAATAAAAATATATGTGTTTAGTTAGATTCTTTTTGTTCTTTGCTATAAACTCGTCCACAATCCTATGTAAAATTTCTTTTGGCAGACACATGGGCGACCACAAGTTATCTTCACTGAATCCAAATACCCTTTTAGCCAATAAGTCTACGTCTAGATCGTTGGCAGTGTCAAGCATGTCCTGTAGGCCCATCATCCCAGGTAACGTCATTGTAAGATCCATCCTTAATTGTTTCCTGTAATTGATAAATTTCCTTCCATACTGCATGTTGGCCAACCATTCTTTCCAAACAAGTCCTGTTCTTATGTATTCTCCACATTCTCCTGCTCCGTCGATACTTGCCTGTATGTTCCACGTTTTAAAATGCTTTAGAATGTCATCAAATAGGTTCATTCCAAAATAGTTAATTTTACTCATGTTGGAATTATACCTTATGTGTACTTGATCCTGATAACCTAAATCTACTATTCTTTTCATCGACTCCCAATGTATCTTCCACATCAACGGTTCGCCTCCGCACCAATATATTTCCTTTATTGTTTTAGATTCCACACCTTTTGTAAATTCTTTTATGATATGCTGATCATGAAACTTGTCTAGCTCTGCTTTGATGTCTTTCCTACCCCATAGTTTGTTTTTATCGTATATTTCTGGCTCATGCATACGTGTCTCCGCCTCCCAGCTCGAACTCAACATATCTCCACACATCCTACATTTAAAATTACAAAGATTGTTGAATCTATAGTCCCAACTGGTCACTTTCATGTCCGTGTGTCCATCATCTTTAGTCTTTTCGAAAGCCTCGTCTATCTGTCCAGAAAAGAGTGTATTAAAATGTGTCCTATACGTGGCAACTGAAAGTAGCCTATGATTACAGACTTGACATTGGGGAATCTCTTCTCCGGCCATAAGTTTACGTCTTACGTCTTTCATGTATGGAGAATTCCAATGTTCATCTAAAGTGTGGAACTTCATGTCTTTGTTACTGACTTCTTTGCTATCAATATATTGTTTGAAATTTGTAGGTGCCTCTAATGAACTACAACACAAACGCCTTTCCATTTGTGGTGACAAATAAGTGTGCGTCCAAGGAGCCATACAAAATGTCTTGTTGCCATCCTTTGGCTTGACACGTTTTGACACTTTGGCCACTTCTCCGTTCCTTGGCCATCTTTCATCGGCTGTTGGAAATCTATCCGGCATACAACTCCTTCAGTTCTGGAAACACTTCTGTAATGTTCTCATTTCTTATAACATCTAATTTTTTCATGCTGTCTTTAAATTGTTGCAGGTCCTTTGAATTATCTCTTCTCATCATGTAGTCCAGACCAGACTCAAAGCCTTTTGTTGCACGAGTGAGATGATCTTTTGGACGTAGCCACTCCAAATGTTTTTCATATTTTTCTTTTACTTTTTGTTTGTATGAATCAGGTAACAGATCTATCCTTTGTGGATACGGAAACTGCAATAGATTAAAGTTAAAATCTTGTGGTTTAAGTAGCCCTTGGTCCACCCAATTCCTATGGAAATCAGGTATGTGTAATGCATTGATTAGTCCTACTGTTGAACTTATGTAGAAATCAACTTGCGGACAAACTTCCAACATCCTTTTCCTGTTTGCAACGACATCTTTCCAAACTGTGCCTTTACGCATTAATTCTCCGCGTTTGCCTTCTGCATCTAGGCTGGCACCTATAGACACAGAATCAAATTTATTCCATAGTTCTAATACATCAATGTCTTTGTATTTTGTCCTTGTGAAATTCGTATTGTAAATTAGTCTTACATGATACATTTTTCTCTTATCTAACTCTTTCAATATCCTATAATGTTCTTCCATTATAATTGGTTCACCGCCAGCAAAATAAAATTGTTCCACATGTTCAAACTGATCCAACATTTGTTCCCATATGTCATTGCTACTTCTTCCAACTTTCATCACCTTGGCATGATTAGGCGGAGCACCAGTGAGTTTTTTGTGATCCTCATACCAGTTAGAACTAAACCATGTACCGCAACTTCTACATGCTAGGTTACAAAGGTTGCTAAACCGTATGTCCCAATATTTGATCACAAAGTCTGCCTCACCTTCGGGTGTGGTGCTGTCCACCATACCTATGTTATGCCCAAAATGTTTGTTGGAACTTAAACGCAAACTGAAAAAACCAGATTGTTCCTGATCATAACATTTTCCACATTGTTTACTAGGCTTGTTAGACAGCATGTTTTTTCTTAGACCTTTCATGGTATCATTGTTAAACACTTCTGCCATGCTATTTTTATTAAGGTCACCAACTGGATATTTGTCTAAAGCAAAACAACATGGATACGCCCTGCCGTCCGGAAATGCATGAATGTGCAACCAAGGCATCATGCAGAAAGTTTCACTGTCTATCAACAACTCCTTTTGGCGAGGAGTCATATCTTTAATTTTTAATTTCTCGGGCTCCTTGGCCCCGTAATCATATGCCACGGTACCATTCTCCTATAATTGGGAAAGTTTTAACAAAATCTTTTCCTGTTCGTTTGTCGTATTGACTGTAGAATGCTTTGAAGTCCTTTTGCAATTTGCTCTGCTCGGCCGCACCTGCGTGTGGTGTCTTCACTACATCTAAGTAATCTATTAATCTTTGTGTGTGATTTACTTCCATCTGTTCTAAGTATTTTTCGTTGTTTTTTAGAAACTTGACAAGGTCTTCTTTGAATCTGTTACGTAAATCATCCGGTAACACTAATGGGGATTGAAAACTTGGAAACCTTAAAATGTTAAGTGTGTAATTAATTGTTGGTCCATATATTGCACTTGCCGTTTTAAACCAAATCATTTTTTCTAAAAACTCCGGTAATGATTCTAAACACAATGCATTGACCGTTGCCATATTGTGGATCTCGGATGGTACTTTATCCGCCATCATGTTGAGTACATTGCTAAACCAATCGGTATAATTTAGTCCGTCTCTGATGTATTCTGCCTGACTGCCCACTGCTTCACAACTAGTGTACAGATGAAAATGTTCAAAATCTTTCAATTTGTCTTTGAACTTGTTTATAATTTCCGGTTTTGCACCAAGATTAGAATTAATTGCAATACGCATACCAGGTTTCATTTTGTCTCCCTGTGTTTCTATCCAATCTAACAATCTCCAGAGATTGGGCGACATCATTGGCTCACCGCCTGTGATACGTAATTCGTCTAAACTCCTGTGCAGGTCGGATTCCCACCACTTGTAGAATGCTTCTACATAAGGATTAGTCTCATCCTTTTTATAGGGTTCCGCACTGTCATGTGCATGGGTAAAGTGATTTCGTCCGTCAGTCATCATACCTGTGTATGGGCCTTGCCTTTTGATGTTGTTTGCCCATGTGGAACTGAAAGCAGGATTACAATATGTGCAGGCAAATTGGCACACCCTGTCAAAAGCAATTTCTAAAGTTCTTAGATTGAAGTCTTTGTTGTAATCTGATTTGTATGCATCATTCAACTCTTTATCAGTGTAAATTTTAGATTTGTACACCCTGTCGCTTATGGCGTCTCTGCCTATGTCTTCTATCTTCCAGCAGTATTCACAACCAGCGGGCCTGTCACCACACTGCATCTGCCTACGTTGCTCTTTCTTTTGCCGTGTGTTGTGTATTGCACTTGGATTCTTTTTAATTTCTTCCAGGTCTATTTTGTGTGGCAAAGGATGGTGACAACTTGTGGTCATACCACTGCCCAACCATATGGTCGCATTGTACCATTTTGCCGCACAGAAACTGGCGGATTTTGTGTCTAACTTTTTCTGTTTGAATTCTAAATCGTTCATGCGGCTCTACATTCCTCCCAGAATTCTTCCATCTCAGGGAAGGTGTTTAAAAAGTTGGTGCTACGCCTTCGGTCGTGTTCGTTAAAGAAAGCGTAAAAGTTTTTTTTGTTTTGCGTACTTGCGTCAGCGTTTTCGCGCCAGTATGCGAGATTTCTCTGCATCTTCTGGATTTCAAAGTCCTTGAATATGTGCAAACCGTTAGCCTCACCGGCGTTGCTCTGCATGTATTCTATGTTGGTCTCGTGTATGCTCTGGTACGACTCGGGTAGCATGGTTATCTGTTGCCATGCAGGTTGCCTCAGCAGTGGCACGTCGAACCACACCCTCTGATAAGTCTTGCTGTATGTCCTACGCAGGTCCAATACCTTCTGCAACAACTTGTCCATACTCGTGATGCTGAGGTTGTTGTATGTGCATATGAACGTGATAGAATTACGCACCGGTATACGGTCGAGAAACTCCTCGACGTTGTCCATCATGTAGTTGAAGTCGAGTCCGTCCCTTATGTACTCGGCACGTTTTCCAAAGGCGTCCACAGAGACAAACTGCATCATGTGTTCCACTTTCTTCTGCATACAGATCTCCTGGGCCATGTTGAAGTACTTCTCCTTCAATTTCTTGTCTGGCGGACACATGTTGCTGGTAACGTTTAGGTGTAGGTCATCCTTGGGATGATCTATTATGTACTGAAACACCTTGTACGTGTTCTTGTCCATCATTGGCTCACCACCGGTCATACGGAAGTGCTTCAAATTCTTGTACAAAGTGGGCCACCATTTCCAGAACGCCGTCACGTAGGGATTTTCCTCCCTGTGTGGTATGGGCCTGCGACTTCCTTGGAAGTGCTCTGGTGCATTGTGGGGAGGAGATGTGGGATATTGGCCATACCTTTCAATCTCCTGGCCCCACGTTGTTGAGAACTGTGGAGAACAATAACTGCACTTGAAGTTACAAGCGTTGTTGAAGTTAACCTCCACGTACCTCGGTGTCCAACTTGTCGTCATTGGATTCTGTCTAATCTGCTCGAAGTCCTGCATGGCCCATGGCTCACCGGAGCGGTAGTGCCTGTCTGACATCTCGCCTGTGTCCTCCATCTTCCAGCAGTAAGAACATCCATCTGGACGTTCGCCTTGTAGCATTTTAAATCTCTGATCTAGTTTTTCAACCGTGTTGTGCAGTGCCGCTGGATTCCTCTCCAGTTGCCTTGCGTCAATTTTGTGCAATGGTGGGTGATAGCATGAATTCGTCATGCCCGTGGGCAGGTGCAGTGAGGTCTGATTCCACTTGGCCAGGCACATGGTCGGAGAAACCTTGCCTAACTTCTCCTTGGCCTTAAGTGCGTCTGCCTTGTAATCACTTGTACTCACGGTCTTGCACTCCTTTGTTCACTGGGGGTGACATGCAGTATTTGAAAAATCTACTGTGGTACTCATCCATTTCTGATACCGGTATGTCCAGTTGTTGCCTTAGGCTCTCGCCATATGTCCTGAGATCTTCATCTATCTTGTCGGTCATCACAGCGTTCCTGTAGTATTCCTCCATCCTGTCCAGCTCTCTGATCTGTGTCCATTCATTTGTATTCACAGTCGTTGAATAGCAACCCATCCTCGCACCCAGCATTGCGTATTTTCCGTACTCCACGTCTGCTCCTATGTTCATCCATGTTGTGAGGACTTTAAGATTACCAGGCCATACCTTGTCTTTGAAATCCTGTGGCGGAATGTGTTTGCCCCGATCTAGGCTCATCTTTACTCCCTCCCTGTAACCTGCAATCCAGGCCTGTGACTTCGAACCATTTATTACAGTAGTTGAATAACAGTTGTGTAAATTTTCATGTTTCACTGTCCAACAAAAATCTATTTCTGCTTTTTGGGTTTTTGCATTTTCATGTGTGTGCATATTAAAGCAAGTTTCTTTATCCCACCCCACTAGTCCACCATTTCCATATACAAGATTGTTGATGATATTTTTGGCTCTCCATCTGTGTACTGCTTTCCTGTCGGTCTTCTCAAAGTCTAGTGTTTGCAATAAAAAACTTTCATCTATAATGTTGTCACCATCAACCGATATAAAAAAATCAGTCTCCGCTACTTCGGCCGCGGCCTTGTGTGCAGAATCAAACCCTTTTACGCCATCAACACGCTTTGCCCATGGGACCTTGTTCTTAAGATCTGCCCAATTTTCTTCTTTATTGGGTTCAGTGTAGCTGATGAACACAAAGTCTAGATCCGTTACTCTGATTTTATCTGCCATTGGTATCCTTTCTCTGCCACATCATCTATCCAGTAGGGATCACCTTCATAAAAATGTGCTCCAACATCTGCCTCAACTAATACTTTGCACTTGACTTTTGTACTCTTTCTTGGTCTGAGAACTATGTTTCCATCTTTGAGCATGAATGCTGACTCACCAGAACGCATTATCTCCAATTTCTTTTCAAGGCTTACTTCTACGCTTTTTCCATCTACAGTTACCATGTGCCTCTTTTTCTTTGGCGGCGGCATGTCTGCCAATGCTTTAAGGAGTGGATCCATTTAACTCTCCTACTAATTTCTTGTTATGATAATGCACTATCCTGCTTTGCCTGTATCCTCCCATGTATAGTTTGTTGCCCACCTTGAGAGGGTAAAGGAAATTGTCGTTGTCAAATTGCTGTCCTATACCATTTATGTGCTGTTTGTTGTGCATGAACTTGAACCATTCATAATCAACCTTGCCATTTTGTAAAGGATCCTGTATTTTGTTTGCCAATGCATACACCACATCTGTGGTCGGCTGTTTGTCATGGCAGTTCACAAGGACTTTTTCCTTGACAGTCTTCCAATCTTTTATGATAGTTTCACAGATGTCATAGAACTGTTTTGCCTTGACGCTCCTTCGAAAATAATGTAGACCATTGTAAACATCGGGCAATCTGTTTCTCTCAAACAGCTTCCGATAGAAACTGCCTTTTATTAACTTGTCCTGATAGTTCCTACAATTATATGAGAACACTTGATCATGTTGCCAAAGGAAATTCCACCACCAGTCTGTGTTTTGTGTAAACAACATATCAGCCTCAAGTTTGATTGTGTGAGTGAACGGGGTCAACGCAAACACCTTGTACTCATTGTTCAGTTTCCATTCCTGTCCTGCACTGTCATCTTCTTTTAGGACTTTGACAACATCAAACAGTTTGTCCTCCATAGGTTTGTCGGTGATCACGCACACCTTGTTGTGTCGATTTACTTGCTTGATACTTTTGGCCAGTGTTCTACTGAGATCAACATAGTCAGTGGTCGAGTTATTCAACGCGAACCAAACATATCCCCTATCCATTGCACCACTCCTTGTCCATTATGTGTACGTCCAATCCCGATGTGAAATTGACTTTGTTGCTGTGTTTGAAAATTATACCATCGCTATCACTTTCCAGCACATCAACGCTGTCAGCCAACATGCTCATAGGCGTTGGTATCCTGTTTCCCAGGTTCAACTGATGCAGTGCTATTGCAAACGCATAGTCATTCCTGTAATTCTCATAACGAATCCTGTAAAGGTTCTTGTAGTGTGTATAATATTTTTGCACGTGTTTTATCAATTCAAATATCTGTCTTGCTTTTTCTGTTTTACGGAATAGGGTAACCGTTGCCCATACCAAAGGCAGAGTGCTTTCATCCTTGCCCTCTATCATGTTTTGCCCTGTGAGATCCTTAACACTATCATGCAACATCATGTCGAATTTAGTATTTGCAAGTTCAAGCAGAGTTGAAGAGAAAACAAAGTAGTCACAATCCATTAGTATGGTTGTGTCATATGGAGAATGTTCGTATGCAAGNGCACGTTCTTTGTTGTACCATGCAACATTTTTTCCCCTGTAGGTTCTCTTATTTGTTGTCTTTGCCTCCACCAACTTGTAGTTGATCATGCCCATGGGTTTGAATTTCTTGAATGTCTCTAAATTTGTTACTATCGTAATTTCAAGTTTTAGATATTTCCTGATCTGTGCCACACAACGCTCAGCCAACTTGTGATATTGTGTGTCAGGATTGTCGAAACAGTATATCAGTACACCAGTTGTCATTATCTTCCCTTTTTTGAAAGATCTTCATGCAGTTGGTGATATGCGTTCAGTGTTTCCTGGTTCCTTTGAATTAATCTTTGTAGGAAATCATCCGGGTCCTTGATGTGACAGGGATTGTCGTTTACGTCCAACACGAAAAAATCTTTGTGATGTTGCTTCATTGTGCTTACAAGATTTATGGTGTCAGCGTCCGCCTTGAACAGTCTTTCGTTGTACGCCATCAACTGTCGAGAACGCATCTTTTCCAATGCGTTGTCCTTAGCCTGTGCGACTACGAAGTTAAGGTCCGAGTGTTTCTTAATATTGCCAATATCCATATAACTGTATTATACAGTTAATTATTACTAAATGCAATGTCGGAAAAAATTTATTATGATGTTGTGTTGGATTCTATCGCACTTGCTGATATATCAACAACTGAACCTAGGCCTTGGTCTGTCGTTGGGTTGACCGTGTGCAATGCCCAATCTGTAGTTCCAATAAAGTTTGCAAACTGATCCACACTTGAAGTATTACCATCTGTAAACTCCGAGTCTCCTGAGTCAGCATCAATCACTGAACACTTGATTGTGACCTTTGTAGCATCGCCATAAGTGGCGTCGTCAACTTTACCTTCGATCTTGAGATCCATGGTTGTGTAGGTTCCACTGGATTGTCTTATCACAGCAATGGTTGTGTATGATGTGCCGAAGTCATCTACTCCGTTTGCGAGACCATCAGTCTGTAATGTCTCACCTGAACCTGATCTTGTTGATACCTGTGCACCAATGTCGAAGTTGCCCAGTGCCGTAATCAATTCGTCAACTGATGAATCCTTTGATGTGGCAGAACTACCACCGTTGCCTGTTCTTGTCAATTTAATTCTTATCTTACCACCAGCGTTGAAGAAAAATCTTAAGTTGTTACCACTTGCAAAAGTTACTGAATGTTCAACCACGTGTGAACCAGCGTATCTTGTTCCTGATGCCGCACTTCTCAGTTCTGAACTTTCAGATACTGCTGTGGCATTAACACATCCACCCGCGACTGATGACGATAAAGTTGCAAGGTCCGTGGCTAGAGCGGCTTTGATCTTGATTGGATCTCCTGCTGTGACCTGTCCCCTTGCTGTCATTGAATCGTTTGTGTGATTGGCAATGTTGTCAATTCCTGCTAAAAGTGAATTCCAACTGGCCGCTTTGATAAGATTAGAATCTGTGGCACTTACCTGTGCTAACTCTGTTTGGCCTAGTCCTTGATTGCCTGATCCTGTGCCGGCAATGTGATTGTAACCAAATGGAGAACTTGAACTTGCAACAAATACATTGTATTCATCGTCTTTGATTGTTTCGCCTGCTACATATCCCATAATTCTATTTCACTCCTATCACGCATTCTGTCAATGCTGTGTTATCTGAGTATTTATCACTGAGCAGTCGACCCAATACATTAAAGTGTGTGCATTCTTCCAGACTGGCCACACGTGCATCGCCGTTGCCGGCAGAAACAATTCTATCACCTGCTTTTCCTTTTCCGGTAATTTTAACAAAAACACGCCCTTTCAATGCTATCATAGGGTGTGTGTTGTTATTGCCAGCCTGTGCGTTCATCAAAAAAGCCGGTGAATCTGATACAACTCCAAACACTGCATTGTCCAGTTCTTTAATACACTTTGTAACTTCTTCATTTCCACCCAGTATTACCACATCACCAGGTTCTAGTTCCGTATCTGAGGCATACCTTTCAGCCAAATCCGCGTACTGTGCCGATGTTGATGTTGCGTGAACAATGTTTGCTCTTAGATCAACCAAGGTTGGTGCTTCTAGTTCAGTGTCTCCGTCAGCACCTTTGAATGCCGTCCAGGCACCACCCGCGTTTCCATGAATTGTTGTGCCATCATCAGCGAATGTTTCGTCCCACACCCAATAAAGGTTCTGTTCTGTTGCACTCGATGAGGCGCCTCTGTTGACCTTCAATCCAGAATAACTTGGCATTCCAGCGTTTGAGGAGATATTCCTATTCAATTCTATTATATTATCTTCCACAGAAAGAGTTACTGTGTTCATTATGGTGTTTGTGCCATCAACTGTCAAATCGCCAACTCTTAGGTGTTCAATCCTTCCGGTGGATCCTTTGATCCTTAACGCTTCCGTCTGTGTTCCTCCGTCATTGACAGTAAAAATTATGTCTTTGTTTTCTGTAGTTTGAGCAATAGTGAAATCATCGCTTGAAAGTTGCATGGTTACATCTGAGCCGGCACCTATTGTAATACCCAAATCATTCAACACACCCAAACTTCCTGATGTTGTGTCATTGGCATTGGATCTTAGGTAGTTGGCCGCCGCAACTCCACCCAATGAATCCGAGTCTGTGGATGTGCCTCTGAATTTTGCAGAAGTTACCGCTGATGAAAGTTGAATACCCTGTGCGACTGTGGAATATCCTGCCGCGATAAGAGCCGCACCTGCTGTCTCCGAAGAGCTAGGAGTAAATGCCAAGTTGGAAACAACTCCAACCACAGCATCATTGGCCACAAGTTTTAAGATGTCTCTGTTTACACCAGTGTTATCCTGTACGGTTTCAGGAATTGCATTGGTCACACCTGAACCTGCAACAGTCGTTGGTCCAATCAATGTCCAAGCAGATCCATCATATACGTAATACTGTTTGTTCGTTGTATCAAACCACTCATCACCAAGCACAGCATTTGTTGGTGCAGTGCTCGACGGAGCAGGTCCTAGTGGTTTAAATTTTGTTCCTGTGTAAACGTTAAGTTGATTGTTAGTCTTATCGTACCACAGTTGTCCTTGAATTTTGTTGTTCGGTGCTGATGTGTTGTTAAAATTTTCTAAAAGTTTTACAAGGTTTTCATTCAACGACTCTCCGAAACCTGCATAACCTTTTCCGATCAGTGTAAGATCAGTTGTGGTTGTGTCTATTGTACCATCCGCGAGGGTGACCAATAAGGTTCCGAATGTGTTGTTTATCTTGTAAGCCATACTTTAATTGTTTGATGCGTTGTCTCTGACGTCTACTAGAAAACTAACATCACCCACTAACTTGATTAATATAGCCGCTAGTTCTGGTGTAAGCATTTGATCTATCTTTGCCTCTTCGGCATCAGTCCATGCTGTTCCGTAGTTTGCATTGATGTAATCTGCCACTTCTTGTTTTGTTGCCATTTAAATGTACTCCTTATGCTTATTTATTACGGCTGTTGATCTGCTCATCGTCTGATATCCAAGTTAAATCCTCAGAATATGCCCCATCGAGATCACGTAAAAATGTCTTAACATTGCTTTCCGTAAGCATCATATTGTGGTATTTTGTGTATCTTTTGTGAAGTGCCTGTTCTTTTGTGGCGGTGTATACCAACTTCAGCTCTCTATCTTTTGCCAGTTTCATTATACTGTCTATACACAACTTCAAAGCAGTGTGTACTTTGCGACTATCCGCCTGTTTATCAGTGACAATCCATTCCATGAATCCAAACTGTGTTCCTTCTCCTATGTACAATCCACCTGCACATATGGGCTTCCCTTCGCTCTCCACTACTACTCCTGCTGGCGGTAGGCACTCCTTTGGTACTTTGCCGAACTCCCAGTCGGCCCACCACTTGACTAGTGTGTCATAATCCTTGTCTCTGTCCCAAAGCCTATCTTGCATTTTTCTGTATCACTATTTTGTTGACGTTAAACGTTGACTCAAAACAGAAACGTACCGCTTCTGCCACTTCGGACGCTTTCAATTTTGGCAAGTCCTCCCACAATCCTTTGGTCATGTCAGTGTCCACCACGTCTGGACACACGTCATACACAGATAGTGGTTTGTGTAAAAGTTCATCTTGCAATTCAAGTATGTATTGCATCAATTCTTTTTTGATCTCACAATACTGAACGTAGTCAAATTTGTTCCAAGATTCAAATTGATTGAAGTCCTGTCCTTCCTCTGTACCAGATGTGCTGGTTATCACAGCCACCTTCATCTTATCATACGAGTGTCTGCCGTAAATCCTCTTAAGGAGATTCAGTTGTCCCCTGCCTGCGTGGGCATTTATAACCACATGACTACAATCTTCGATGCTCTCCATGATCTCATCTTGATTATCAATCAGGTCGTGCCCGGTTCTTCGACTCAATCCAACCACTTCAAACGCCTTCGAAGAGAATAGATCAGCAATGGCCTTGCCTATGCCTTTGGTGTGTCCTATAATAGCAATCTTATTTTTGTTTCCTTGACTCATAAGTGTCCACTAAATTTTCCAACCCTTCGAAACATTCTGAATAATGCTGGTAATATTCTTCAAACTTTTCTTTAGTGTACGCTGATTCTTTCCAAAAGTCAATCAGCAAAGTGGTTCGCTCGCCAGGATTGTTGTTGAATCCGTTATGCAACTGTATGTCAGGCTGGAAAACAAACGCATCACCTGACTTCCATGTGTATAATTCTTGTTTTTCTGTTTTCAAGTTCATCACGTACATACCGCTTTGATCTCCGCCACCGTCATCCAGGCACATTTGGTATCTCCAGCCACCTTCGTTGTCCGTGTGGTTGCCTATTTTAGTGTTTGGACCAACCGTCATAATAGCAACATTCGTCTTGTAAGGAAATTTNCTTAGTATCGAATACAGTATCGGATAATCATTGAATGANTGGCCTTCGTGATCTCCCGATTGTATTCCAAGTGCCCGCCACTGCCCATGAACATAGTCACCTGACTTGTCATCAAAGTCNTCAGGAAGTCCTCGCACACTGTCGGAAAAGTCTTCTGGGTCTAGGAAAGTTTTGTTAGGTTGCGTGTCNAACTCGTGTTTAATGTTCTGCCAGTGTTTGTCTAACTGTCTAAAACATTCGCCTTGTTTTCCGTGGTAAAAACTTTTATCAAGCATTCAGTATATTAACATTTTTATCATGTATCTGTCTATCATGATCCTGCCAATTACTAAAAATATCTTCGCCGTGGTTGATTAGTTCTTGCTGTTCGCTTAATTCGAAGTAATCTGTGAATTCCGTTCCATTAATTATGATTCTTCTGTTTTCGTTACCGAACACATACACGATCACTTCATCGTCACCTAATGAAACACCTAGTCTACTGTCTTCAACCCTTACCCATGCACCGTCTTCTTTGACCATGTGTGTACCAGAAACTTGTATTCCATTGTAGTCATATAGGTTGTCAATCAAGAACTTACCTGTTGCGAACACCTTGCCACCCACTGAAACCACATCACCTATGTCGACTTGCTCTACGGGTTTCAAAGATCCGTCTGCCATGGATATCATGGTGCCTGCTATGAAACAACCACCGCCCGATCCAGAAGAACCTGATGTTGATCCTCCTGATGCGTTTCCAAAACCTGCGGATGTGCTGACAAAATTTATTCCGCTGTTGAACAATGCCCTCCAAGAACCACCAATTTTAACATATCCTTGTGTTATTCTTTTCCATACATTGTCAACTTTGAAGAAAGCGTCATTGATACCTTTCCATGTGCCGCCAACTTTAAATTTTCCTTCTACGCTAATATTGAATATCACAACTGCAAGACCGTCTGCTCCAGATCCACCAGGACTGCCGCCTACTGCAACTCCTGATTGATAGTAGGCATTACCTGTTCCGCCTGGTGTAACTCCAGAACCGTTGCTTTCTGTGCCACCTGCCGCTGTGTTTGATCCTGATGTACCACCGGTACCACCGTTGTCACCTGAACCACCGTTACCGCCAGTACCTCCGTCAGTACCCCCTCCACCGGCACCTGCACCACCTCCGTCTCCAGAATGTCCTGCGCCGTTTTCTCCCAGTGTGCCTGGAGAGTTAGATGTTGCTGAATTTGAGTTGGAGCCTGATGTACCGTTCGAGGCAATACCAGCACCTGCTCCACCACCGCCTCCTCCAGCGGTTGCTATTTCGTTTCCGTCGACTAATACTACTGTGGCACCTCCGCCACCTCCGCCTGAGCCTGAAGAACCACGTGGACCTGAGTTACCACCAGTACCACCCGAGTACCCTGCTATGCTTTTGCCGTTGGTTCCACCTGGGGCACCACCGCCACCTCCTCCACCGGCTCCACCGCCGCCTACTGCGACAGACATTGTCTTGCCAATGTTGGATGTCATTGAAATTGTTGTTGCAGACACGTGATGTCCTGCGGCGCCTGTGCCTCCCGGACCGCCTCGGTCACCTCCACCGCCACCACCAGCGCCACCCCATAGGTGTACGTCAATGGATTGTGTGCCAGGTGGTATCTCAACCTGTTGAAGTGTTCCTGAGTACAAGAAAGTATTAACTATTGCCGCCATGGGATTAGCTCTCCCTTACGAACCAAAGGTCTCCGTTTGCACCTTGACCATCAGTTGGTGCTGAAGTCTCTACGTATCTGTTACCTGCTATGCTGTTGCTACCATCGTCGGATATCGTAGAGCCACCCCATAATTTAAGTGATCGAGTGAGCTGTGATAATGTTGTGACATCCGCACTTGTAGTTGATGAAGATGATGTGACAGGATCTCCTACTGCGCCTAGTGTCAATGTTGTGACTTTTAGGTTGCCGGTTGATGAATCTGTTGTAAGAGGTTTTGTGCCTTTGTTGCCATCACCGTCGTCTGTCATGTCTGACAGTCTTAATAATTTAGAGTATGTTCCACCTGAACCTGCTGTCCAGAAGTTCTCAGATGCGTCCCAGAATATCCTAGCGTCGTCTGTGTCAGGAGTCTCAACAATAAATCCTGCGTCAACGTCACCGCCACTTGAGTTTACCTTTATAAACGTGTCTGTGTGCTCTGATATGTTAGATGAAGTGTAACTGTACGCACCACTTACATTTAAATTACCAGTGATGTTTACTGTACCCGCTATAGATACTTCTGTTTCAGAACCATCTAATGTCATTAGAGTTGTGCCGGCTCCACCGCCACTTGAATCGTTTATTTTGAAAATAATGTCCTTGTCAGCGGCTCCTTGTGTGATAACCACGTCATTGCTTGAAACTGTGACTGATAATTCTTGAGCGTCACCAACTACAAGTCCTGTGTCGGAATCAATCGTTATTCTCCCTGTTGTTGTGTCTGCCTCATCCGCTCTAAGGAAGTTACCACCTGCTATGATTGAGGACGAAGTGTTTGATGTGCTTGACACATCTATGTTTGCCGCCTGTGTGTTGGTTCCTTCGAACACTGCACTCAACGTAGAGTTCAATGTGAATCCTGCTTTGATCTCAGCAAATCCTGACTGTGAAACTGTTGGTGTGAACGTTTCTTTTGAAAGTATTGCAACCCTAGTGTTGCCCACGTACATAGAAGACACAACCTTGTCGCCACCTGAACTTCCTAGCGTTTCGATCTTCCAACCTGATAATGTCTGCCCTGCTGTGTATACCGGACCTACTAATAGAAATTCAGATCCTGTGTAAACATACAGTTGGTCATCTGTTGAATTGTGCCAAAGATCTCCTGCTGATGCCGAAGTTGGTGCTGATGCTTGGGACTTTGCCGCACCCGTTGGTTTGAATGCTGATCCGTCGTAAACTTTCAACTGTGCTGTGTTGGTGTCGAACCAAAGTTCACCTCTCAAAGGTGCTGTTGGAGCCGATGTGCTGGCCGCGTTTTCCAATAATTTTACTAAATTTTCGTTAAGTCCTTCACCAAAACCCGAGAAGCTCTTTCCAAACAACTGTAACGAAGTGGTGTTATCGACCGTTCCGTCAGTGATTGTTGTTACTACTGATCCGTCTGTTTTGTTAATTGTGTACGCCATTTCTTATATTTACCTTACGTTATTATATCATATAATGCTAGATGTCTCTTTGTTTCAAAAGCATAGATCTCAAGAACTTGCTCAGCATTAGTAGTAGAGCCATCCCCAATTGGCCTTGTACCTTGGGTTACTCCATCAATCTTATATGTTAGTTGTCTTATATCGGCTGTCTGTGTCGTGATCGAAATCCTTTTTAGTGTTCCATTTTGAACATTTGTAAAATCCAAAGATACATCAGCATTAACAAACACTTCAACAAATCTTGCATTTGACATATCAATTGTTTGGTTACTAGTTACTCCTGCACTAACTGTCCCGACAGATAGCACCTCTCCAACTATTGACGTTGCAGTTAAATTTCCTTGAACTTGTAAATCGTCGTTAATTGTAACCGCACTAGAATCTGTGGCGCTTAACACTGTCCCTGTAATTTGTAATCCGTCCAAAACAACTGCACCTGTGCCTGAACCTTTTAGCACAAGGTTGTCATTGGATCTACTTGCGATAATCTCATTATCATTTACTGTTACACCCTGACTTTTGATTTCAGTTGCGTCCAGTGTGTCGAAAAATGCTGTGGCGAATCTATTTCCGTCTGTACCTAAATTGTGTGTTGAATCAGCACTTGGTAATATGGCTTCTGAGTTTAGTGTTCCTGTAAGAGTACCTCCAGTTAATAAAAGGTTGAGACTTGCTGATCCTGTGACTGTTCCTGTAACATCTCCTGTGACGTCACCTGTCACATCTCCTACCACGTTTCCTGTAATAGGTCCTGTGAATGCTGTTGCATTTACTGTGCCTGACACATCCAGTTTTGTAGTCGGCGTTAATGTGCCTACACCTATCCTGGCCGCTGACCCGTCCATCGTCATCAGCGTGGTCGTTGTACCGCCTGTGTTGACTTTAAAAGTGATGTCTCTGTCCGATATAATATTCTGCACCACGACACCACTGCTGTCAACAGTCAGTGAGAGGTCGTTGTCAACTCCGATCTTGAGTCCGTTATCATTTAGAATTCCTAACGTTCCTGTTGTGGTATCATTGGCGTTTGATCTAAGGTAGTTGGCCGCCGCAACTCCACCCAATGCATCTGAGTCTGTTGACGTGCCTGCAAATTTAAGATCTGATATTGCCGTTGATAGTGTGATACCTTTCTTGATTGAAGCAAATCCTGATATGGCCGCTTTTGGCGTAAACTCAACTTCAGATATTATTGCAATCAAGTTTCCGTTGTTGAACAATTTTGTGACATTTTGATCAGTGTCAGTGTTGTCTGTTATGGTTTCAAACGTGAATCCGTTTGTGTTGGCACCGGCTGAAGTGTTTGGTCCGATTAATATATTTGATGTTCCGTTGTAGAAAAAAAGTTGTGCTGTGTCTGAATCTATCCAAAGATCACCTGTAACTAGATTGGCAGGTGCGGTTGGACCATATGGCACTGTGTTGCCTGCTGGAACAAAGTTCGAGCCTGTGTAAACTTTCAGTTGTGAAGCACCACTGTCATACCATAACTGTCCTTGTATAGGTTTACTAGGTGCCGAGCTGTTGGCAAAATTTTCTAAAAGATGTAAAAAGTTTTCGTGGATTATCTCGCCATACCCAGCATAACCTTTTCCAATGAATTTAAGATCAGTCTGTGTGTTCAGGACATTATCCTGGACAGTGTAAGAGCTGGGCGAAGCAGAACTATTTGTCTTGTCAACTGTGTATGCCATTAGTATCCTGTGTTACCGCCTGAAGTAGTGCCGCTCACTGTGTTTGAAGTCGTCAGTGCAGTAGAACTAGTTTCAGTGAAAGTAGTCAAACTTTGTATCCTTAGTGTGTAGTCAATTTGTATTAATCTGTTAAGTGATTTCTGTACTGGATGAAATATAACGTGTGTCAAAAGTTTATTGGTTGAACCATTCTCCGTGCCTTCCCAACTTTTCAATCCAAGTTCGTCAAACACAAAATCNCCATTGAAATCTGTTGTGTTGTCGAATGCCGCCTGGCCTGTGGGCTCACCGTAGTCCAAGGTGCAAGTGCAAACTATGTCAGTGTACTTGTTTCCTGCTGTGTGTCTGACTTCCATTTTGTTTCTAGTGGTGTCCTTGTTTGTGGCCGAATTGTCATCTATTACTTTATAATAAGTCTGGTTGTAAAGACTTGCGTTAGTTCCTGTTGAGTTAGGAGTAAGATAAGTTATAATTCCTGTAGGATCAACACTGGTACCACCGTTTCCAAAAGCCATTTCATGCACAAAGCCTGTGCTTTTGTTGGCCAATGAATTTGCCAATGCCTGAGACATGTTTTCGTAATGAATTGCATTTCTCTTATCAACAATCACTTCTCCAGTTTCTGGATCAAAGATCTTGATGTGGCCAGTCATCATAACGCCTGTGTTATCCTGTGGCTTTTTGTTCTCTTCTTTTGCTTCTGTTGGTTTGTTGTCCTGTGTCATCTAGTGTATTTATTCAGGTGCGTTTGTGGGCTCATCCGCTATGAATTTAGCCGGTTGAGTGGTCGACGCCTGTAATCCTTTACCATCTGCTGGATTACCATCTTTGGCTGTATACCAGACCTGTCCTTTCTTGTGTAATATTTTGATCTGTGTGCCTGCCGCGGGTGCTGTAGTCAAAGTCACTGCTGTCGAGCTTCCGTCCACAGAATAGTTTATAGTTGATCCATCCTCGCTAGTAAGTTCCAATCGTTCTGTATCTTTACGATTGCCGACTAATCGTTGGCCACCAATGAATATGTCTAACTCACTAGCGGAGGCTGGTGCTTGTGATAGTGCAAACACTGTTGTACTGCCATCGCCTGTGAAGGTGTTGGTGTATACTGTGTCCGCATAAGGGATGGTTTGAGTACCAGACGCATCTACCACTTCCGTGCCTGATCCATGCTCCTTAATTCCTGTTCCAAGTGTTCCACGTTTTAGTTGTCCCAACGTGTTACTTGATTTTGTAAAATATTCTATTCTTTCTTTGTCAATAAAGATCACCCCTGGTATTATTGTTTGAACTGAAGATCCGTCTCGACTTATAATGCTTTTTGGATCTGGTAACAATGATCCGTCTTTAACAGTGATTGTTTTAATACCTGGTGTCATATCTTGTGTTAATGTCGTAGTTGCAGTTTTAGAGATTCGTTTGTAGAAAGTTCTATTCAACATGTCCTTGAATATTCTGAATCCTGTGGCATTCACTGCTGAGTCAACAGCAAAGTACAACACATCCAATCTATCAGAGGATGTGATAGTTCTTCCATTTATGGTTATTGTGTTGCCGCTGACTGTGTAGTCACTAGCCTGTAATAATTGTTCACCGTTCAGCCAAACAAAGGTGTAACTCGCGTTTAATGTATCAAATCGTAGTTTGAAAACTCCACTGCTTCTTCCCTCCAACACCTCTCGTCTCTGCTTCATGCCTAAAGCATTGTTGAAAGTAGTGACTGATAAAGTGTCACTTGCACTCAATGAGTATGGAGATGTTATTGCACTTGGTACAAGTACCAAGTCAGCATCAGCACCACCGTCAACGAAATACTGATGGTCGACCAGCGTAGATATGCAAATGACATCAGTCGCTGATGGCACATTCGCAGTGTTGAAGTTGACATTTTGATTGCCAATGTCCACAGTGTAGTCAGTGTTTAAGATTTTTTTAACTCCATTGACAAAAACTTCGACTTGACTTGCTGATGAAATTGTCTTGGCTGGATCAACAGTAGAGTCATCTTCAAGTCCTGATAACACGCCATAAGTGTAAGTGCTACCATCACCTAGATAGTAAGTGTTATCCGGTCCTCGTAACAGCCTGCCATTTAGTTCAACAGTGGTAAGGCCAGATAAAGGCCCTATTGCTCCAGGCGGATACGTCAATGAATATCTATTGGTTGACCCATCATAGGTTATTGCCTCATTACGAACACTAGCAAAACTTCTGGTTGATGTCGTGGACTTGTTGAATCCTGCTATCTGCACAAAGGCATCTGCTTCTGGTGGAGTGTTGAACGTAACAGTGATTGTGTTTGCACTAATCGACGTTGCGTATGATGTAGTTGGCACTCCGTCTATTGTCACATAGATATCAGATGATGTTGAATCAAGATTGAACTCGCCCCTGGTTGACGTCAAGAACGCTGTGGTGCTTCCGTCACCAGTGAATGTGTTTAGCACCCTGTAGTTTTCTCCAGATATGGCAAAGACCTTAGTTGATATTTCACTATTGTTTGCAGGTGCTGTGTCAAATGTGATTGTTTTGTTAGCAACGTCAATGGTGTAATCTGATATTGTAGAGTCCAAGGCACTTCCTTTTTGAATCACTCCATCTACTGCTACTGTCACTGATCCCAGTGATCCTGGGAAGTTTCCTATGCTGAAAACAGTTGTGGTTCCGTCTCCTCTGTAGTTTCTCTCAGATATAAATGGCACACCAGACTCTGGTGATGTATAGACTTTGATGTCCACTGTGTCGAACATCTGTCCTGGCACAACTTCTTCTGGTGCGTAACTGGTATCTGGGGAAACAAACTCATCACCCTCTAACACAATGTCACTTGGTGCATGTCCTAGTGCTGACGTGAAAAGTCCGCCCTTCACAATTGAGTCTATTGTCCTATCATCTGTTGGGGTTAATACACCGTCATCATCAAATGGTATAAATTCAACTAACGCATTGGCTTCTGGAACTTCGCTGATGGCAAATGACAATGTTGATCCGTCACCTCTGATCACATCAGGCAATTTCTTCCTTGTGCTGTCGTCCTGTGTAATATAAACTTGGAACACTTCTGTTTTAGCCGGAGGAGTATCAAAAGTGAAATCATCATTTACTCCATTGGCTCTGAATGCNTTGATCCTTGATTGTCCGAAATTATCCCATGGGAAGTCATAGAAACCTGACTGATCCCATCCTGCTTCTTGTGAAAATAGTAGTCCTGTGACCATTGTTCCGCCATAATCCACACCTGACATAACCTGGTCTAGCTCGTTGCCTGGCATGCCTGCTCCTGGTGTGTAAAAACCTTTTGTCCTGTCAGCGGCTGTCAGTCCTGTTTCGTCGCCGTAAACCTTATACACACTGCCTACGTTGTCGTCGAAGTCTGTTGATGACGTGAATGCATTGGTAACTTTGTAAAGTTGGTTGTTGAACCTTAACAGGTCATTGTAAGCATAGTTTGTGTTGGCCGCCCAGTCAACCACTCTAGATGTGCTGGACACCCTGTCAAATTTTATTGTGGTGTCGAAGTCCCTTACCAGGTCGTTGGCCAGATTAGGATATGCTCTTGCTGTGTCTGACGGGTTTGATCCGTCATCAGCACCACCTGTGATAA
>JGI25127J35165_1000109_pt1 | contig 34820 bp, 18 predicted proteins | sample ETNvirenome_2_30_FD_35165 | JGI IMG/M metagenome (IMG submission 35165) | reverse complement strand
ATAATTTTTATAATTATAAAGATCTTCATAACCGGGAATTCTACGCAAGTAATAAAACTCAGGATCTGAGGCGCCGGTCCCGGTGTGAGCGATTCCGTACAAAATTTGATGTCTGATATCATCATTGTATTCATTCGCATTCCAAGCAAAACTTCCGATATCCCCGGCACTAAAAGTATAACTGTGTGTTCTTAACCATTTGCCAAACTCATTAGCAGCATAATCATTTATTGTGTTGTTAGTATCACTAACGCCGATATATTCAACGTTGCCTACGTCTCTAAGTATGGTGCCATACAAAGTTTTAGATTTATCACGGGGGCCCGTTGCATCATAGCGCGTAGCATCTAAATCAAAAACATAACCGGTAGCAACATATCGACACCTAGGGTTGCCATCTCCATATTCAGTGTCTTTAAGATAAGTTGCCATCGTAGTAGGAAAACCATATTGTTCAACTGGATACCTGTAAACTGCTGTGTCTTTACCGTCATTTTGAAACCAATAATAACCAAATTCACCATCACAAACACCGTTTGGTCTTAGTTTACCAAACTCATTTGTTGTAATAGTACGCCCAGTTGAGTCTTTGGATGGAAAATCATATTTACCTTTGACATCGAGTGGGCTAGTCCAAGCATCCCACCAAACTGCAGTTTTACAGCCAATAGAAGCATCCGAGGTTGATGTTGAGTAATCGTATTGGTCTTCTATGTCGATGCCGTACGCTTCCGCGACCGCTTCCGCGAATTTCTCGCCGAAGGACTGGTCAGCCTCAGTCCTTGTCACCGTCGTCCTAGTGCCGTGAATTAAGCCCATCTCTTTTGCTTCGTATTCTAATTTTTCTTCAAGTTTAGCGGCGCGCTGGACGAAGCGCATTCTAGTTCTTTCTTTAATATCACCCAAGCGTTCTTTTAATTCTTCTTCGTAACGATCTGAGAAGATCTGGTATTGTCGGCGCGCTTGATTAACGGCGGACAAAAAGTCATCTCTTTCGGATTCGTTTTGCGCTGAAAATGCAGCTTGCTTATGCCATTGCGATTCAACTGATAATTCGTGACAATGATAAAAAGCATAATCATCAGTAGAATCGTCATGTGGTCCGTAAGAAGATAACATGTTTCCGATTTGTGAACCGGGAGCATAATAAGATGTATATAAATCAATGTAATTTTGATAAAAAGCCCGTAGTTGTTCTAAGGTGCCAGTTTCGGGTGATATTTTTTGTATTATTTCTCTAGCAGCTAATAACATCTGTGTTTCATCACCACCGTAACGATTAGTTAAGAAATCAATGTGTCTTATGTAAACAACTGGGCAGAAAATCCATGGTGATGCAGCAGGGTTGGTGATAAATGCAGCTCTCATTGACTCAGCAAAAAAATCATTGAAGACTCCATCAATATTATTATAACTACATTCTAAGGATGCGTCGTCTACATATTTTAATAATGCAAAATTCAAATAATAGTAGTGTTTTATCACATCTACTAGTGCTGATTTAGTATAATCAAACCAGCGTGTTGAAAACTTGTATTCATCATATACTGGTCGATCATAATCCATATATGTCGCCATTGAATCAAAATTTTGAAATTCAAAAAACATAAGTCTATGATCGAAATTGCCTGCAATACTTTGAGGTACAACTTCAGAAATATCTACACCAAAAGACTCAGCAGCATCTCCTATAGCTTGATAAGATGGCAAATAAGAAACACTTCTTTCAGCAAGATAACTAAAAATGAAATCTGCCTCGGATGCTAATTTTATCTGCTCAGGTGCATCAACTGATGAAAATTCACCATAGTCAACGGTGCCATTTAAAGCACTACTGCCCTCTGTACCGGGCACATAAACATAAGGTGTGCCCATACCCGGTACAATCGCATATACTGGATCCGCAACAGCCATTTGTTTTGTGTAAGTTTGTGCTGTTCTTGCAGGATCATCAGGGCCGGTGACAGCATCTGTTAGATCTGCCCAGCCACCAAATGCATCCGGCGCAAAAGTTTGACTGGAATCTAGTGATTCACCAGCATAGCGAGGGATATTTTTTATTAATTTTGCCTCAGCAGGTATGAAGTATTTTTTTATTAATGCCAGCCCAAATGATTGTACAAATTTTCGCACATTAACCATGGTTGCTAATATTGAATGATTAATTACTAAATTTTGCCAATCAAGTATAACATAACCATTAGTCATATTATATTCTTTTCTTGCAGTAAAGTTATCTTCAAACAATCCTGTAGCAGTGGGGAAATAAATTTGCTCTTCTTCTCCTTCAGCGTTGTTAAATAAAATATAAAGTCTGCCGTTACGATCATATCTAATTTTAAAATCATCAGCATAGCCGGATTCAGAATATTCTCTTGTGGTACCGGTCATACCTTCTAAAGATGAGCCAATTTCAATGCCAGCAAAATTAGTCCTATCAATGTATTCTGATATATCTAGGTTTACTGTTTCGTCAGTTGCAACAACAGTTCTGCCATAAGCAAAGTTAATTAAATTATCAGCCGCATCTTCTGTTAACGGCGGGGGTGTTGGTAAATCGTAATCACCAAATTTAAGAGCCCTTAAATCTAAAATTTTAGCATTAATCGTTAATTTTTTAGTTAAGGGTGTGCCTTGTCTGGCAACATCATTGGCTCTCTGCAATAATTCAGTCATATCATTAAAGAGAGCACCGGTGCGGGTTCCACTACTTCTATTAATTATTTGTTTACGTGATTTGTTAATTTGTGGTATAAAATCAATTTTATCTTTATATTTTTCTAGTGTATATTGTATTACCTCAACCGATCCCACAAGTTCCGGATCACTGCTTTCAACGTCTGCCGGCGTTGGAGGTAAAATAGAAATATAGCTATTAAGCATATCATTAAATGTATCGTAAATATCCTTATGAGTTGTTGTATCAGTTTTGTGGAAGGAGCCGGCTATAGTTTCTAAAGGAGTCTCAACATATACATCAGAATTGTCATCAAAAAATGTTTCGCTTGTTTGATTACTAATTTTTCCATCTTTCAATATATTTTCATATGCTACGTCTCCAAGAAATAATTTATTTCCCGCATTTGTACGCAATTTTTGATCTAGTATTTCGTCTGCTGACACCATACTGCTAAATGCAAGTAAATTTATTGTAGGCTCCAAAACCCTTCGTATTTCAGCAGATGTAGGCATGGGTTTCCGCGTACGTTCAGATATCAAAAGCCTATGAGTAAACGAAACTTTAATTTTTAAAAATTTTCTACCTTGTTTGTCATATATTGCTGTGAATTGACCAGTGTCTAAAGCTGCGATAAAATCTTCTTTTGGCACCTCTAGCAAATCATATTCGACTCCATGATTGTATTCATCTTCTTCTAAACGTTCCACCATACGACCTAGGGCTTCCATATCGTAAAGACCCGATGTGTCGGCTTCCTCATATATTTCATCTGACAGAGGTGCATAAGGGTTGAGATTGTGTGTTAGTAAAACTGGCAATATTGAAGGATCGTACAGCAACAGTGACAATTCATCTAATGGATCCTCAGCATTACTATAGTCAATTCCTGTCAAGTCTTTGTATAAAGACATTTGTTGTGCTAACGCTAATTTGCGGGCTTCGTTGATTAAATGATATTCGCCATGAACCGTCGAATTATTAATGTGATCTTTAGAACTTTTTGTAAATATAATATTTACATGGTTTTGCTTTAAAATATCTCTAACTAAATCCGTATCTTTATTTGGCAAATTCGGATCAAACTCAGGTACAGTGAAAAGCATTGAAACTTCAACGTCGAATTCGTATCCTTTGTTTCCAAAGTTACTCGTATAATCTTTGATAGAAACTTTATCGATGTACGGTAAGGGAAAAAATTCTCCAAAATTTTTATTTAAATCACCTTCATAAATTAATCTAGACATATCTCAGCCTCCACTGCAGAACCATAAATATCATAAACAACATCTTGAACATCTGCCTGCTTATCACACTCAAAATCAATATCGATGTAATAAGATTGCTTGTCAAATTCATCTGAAGCCTTACAGGCTAATTTTTCATCGATCATTTTATCTAGAATTAAATCAAAAAAATAATTTACAGATTTATTTGTTAGATTTTCAGTATTAGTCAGGCTTAAATTTTCAAATTCTAATACATCGTTGTCATTTTGCGCATACATCATTATACCATTTTTAATTTGCTCTTCCTTAAGGGCGAAATATTTTCTATTTAAATTTTCAAATTCTTCTCCATCGCGCGATTTAATAAGTTCAAAAATCTCAATATCAAAGTTTTTTGACAATAATTCTGTATTCATTTCTTCAAGATAAACTAAAGGATTATTGCTTTTTAAGTATATTACTTTATTGTCTACAAACCTTTCGGTTACTAATTCAAATTTTCTAGGATCAGTTGAATTAAAATTTTCTTCATAATAAGAATTATCATCTATAATTTTTAATTCATAACTTGCAGTTAAGTGAATTTGTGGAACTAAACTATTATTGCGATAGTCGTTATAGCTGCTGGATAAAATACTATTTTGCAAGCTCACTAATTTCCATGCCGGTACTGCTTGATTAGTGCCTTGCAAGTAAGCATCTCCTAATGCTTGATCAAATTTATAAATATCCTTACGTGGTGTTTCTTCACTTGGAGTAACATCGATTGAGAAAAAATTAACTTCTTCAATTCCATCGCGATTTATATTTTTTTCTAATTCTTGAAAAAGCGTATAACCCTCAATGTATTGTGTTTCTTCTTTAATTCTTTTATGAATATCATTTTGAACTTCATTTTTGTTTACATAAGCGGCATCGTATATAATGTTATCATCAAAAAATGCATAATATACGGGTTTAAATTTACCTATACCAAGCAAATGCTTACCGTATGACGTAAGCTTAATATCAAAAACATCTTCTTTTTTATTTAAAAATTTTGCCATTTTGCTATATTAATTAGGTTTTGTAATAAATTATGATGGTTCAAAGCCAAAAATAGGTTCGTTAATTCTATTGAATACTGCGTCTAACTTTTCCCTAGTCCTTGGATTCACATTAGGAGTAGCCCGTCGCGGGCCCATTGGGCTGCTACCAAGTAAATCAATCGGACTTGTCGCAGTAAGACCGCCGTATGGGTCGGATGGATCTAGTAACGAGCCGGGTGGTGTATAGCCGGGCACCGCACTATCTTCAACGAGTATAGATCTTCCCCTGTTAGATTCGTCATCGAATAGGACATCAACATCTATCTTTATAGCTTCCACAATAGATAAATAATCATACGGCCAATTATATTGTGCCTCGTACAATTGACTGTTTGGGGTGGCAGGCAGTAATTCGCCCGGAACTAAGTCATTGTTTACATTGAAACCGGGGTTCAGAGTAGGTTCACCCAATTCATAATTAACACCCGAGCCTCCACCTCCGCCGGCCATACTAGGAGTGAAATTACCATCATTAGAATCAATATTGATTCCTAGACCTTGATATCTTGTAAATGGACTTTGCCCTTGTTGCAACACAGCATTTGGACCAACGTACACTAAGCCTGTACCAGACGGGGAAGCTTGTTCGACAACATGCTTGTAATAATCTCCCACTGCTTTTTGTTTCACTTTGAAAGTCATAAACCTTACATCTTGAGGTTTTACAATATCAAATAAATCATCTTTATCTAAAAGCTCTGAACTGTCTAACGCATGCGCTATTGATTGCTCTTCAAACTCAATATTTTTATAATTTCTTGGTGATAAGTTTTGCCACATATATGACAAATCATCCTTGTCAAATGTGTGTTTAAACTCAAAAATGTACATTACTAACGGTGTGGCATTCGGATTTCTAAGAAAATCAAACTCAGGAGGTAGAATGTATTTATCCATTTTTCTGATTAATTTTCTAACAGATTCGCCCGCTGTGTCAATTGAAGTGCCATCGGCAGTAAAGGCGTTTGCTGAGATGGCAGCGCGTACTTTTTCATCAGGAATTCTAAAAAATGCTTTTGTTTTAAGTGAATCATCCGTGACTAATTCTGGATGAGTTACCAATGGTTCGTTGAGTGTTGTTGGATAAATATATGGTATTACAACAACTGCTTCAGAAACAGTTCTGTTGGAAGCTAATTGTCCTAACTTTCTTCTGTGTCCCACAGCATTGAAACCAAATATATTTGTTAACGAATTCATTTTATTTTTAACACTATTTCCATTAGATTCTGGATCGGTAACAAATCCGGAATTATATTTATTATATACAGAATTTTCGTTGACGACCTTGTAATGATTAGCTAACCAATCTTTAGGAATATCATTAATTTCTAGAAAAATACCACGATTTGGATCTGGGTCAATGATTCCAAACTGGTGCCACATACCTCTTGGTACTGTTCCAGAGCCAAAATTTTGTGGTAATGTTAAAGTACCAGAAGCTGCACTTATTGTTCTGATTGGTGAATTAAAGTTTAAGTGGGGTGTTTCCCATTTAGGTTTGATGTTCCACCGCATACCTTTAGTAACATTAAGAGTTTCTAAAATAGCTCCCGCAGGGTTAGCTGTTGTTTGTGCAACTCTTTCAATTCCAAACAAATTAATACTAGAACTTAATTGCATAGCAATTTTATTTACATTTCTACCGCCACCAATGTAGCTTGTATCACCTAAATCAGCCGCGTGCTTGACAACATTATTATGATAATCGGGTATGAAAGCAGGAACTCGAATTGTACGGAATTCGGCGCTTTTACGATCGTAACGTTCTCTAAGTACTTCTGGGCCGGGGTCTGCTCTCCAGTAAACAGTTTCAAGTCCATTTAAAATTTCATCCACTTTCCATCTTCTTGTTTCATCTGGGAAGAACAGTACATCACACCACGCTTCACCATGGTAGTAAGGAGGAGTGAAGGACCAGTTGTGTCCTGTAAAGCAATCTAAAGCACCAGAAACTGATTCCTGCAAAGCAGTTTTAAGAGAAGAACGACCTTGATTAACAACAGTGCTAGCGGTTCCCCAGTCATCCATACCGCCCGGATGGCGACCTGCAACAGGCGGCCCAAAGGCTGTGGTTCTGGAGTACATTGTAAATGATTCTCTACTTCCTGAGTGATGCGCCGGATCTTGTGGTAATGGATATTCTTGACCACCAAATTGTAATCCCGGGGAGTTAGTACCGCTGTTGTGCAATAAACGACGACCACCGGTAGCCCCAAAAGCAGAACTAAGAACGACAGACAATGGCGCAGAACCACCGTTGAAACCGCCTTGTTCAGGTAGTGAGCGACGATACCCGCCAGAATCCCATTCATTAAAATAGTACCTACTGTTTCGCATGGAACGTCTCATTTTAATTCGGGCGCCCCAGTATGTACCACTGGTAAACATAATGCCGGCTTCTGGCACTGTTTGTGATCGTAATGAAGAAAAATCACCATCTTTCAAAAAGAAGTTGGCTGTTTCGCCAAAGAAGTTTCTGGCCATCAATTTGTATATAGGATCACCGTCAGCACTCAATGAAGCGGTATAAGGTATTGATGAAGATGGTGAAACTTCAAGATCTGACAATTTCAAATTTACCATTTCACTTGCAGGATCAAGAATTGTTTCAAATGGCAAGCGCTTATCCCAGAAAACACCACCATCCCATTTTGAGTTATCAATTTGAGAAGCAGTAAAATTAGCTATGTGCGACTCCATTTTCCAACCTTGACCGCCTCTAGACGACGTAGTGTTGGAAGTGTTTTCAAAACCAGCATAAGCATGTAGTGAGCCATATACCGCACCTGTAATTGAGAAGGAAGCTATTAAATTAGGTTTCGCGACAGTTGCTTCTAATACTGGAAAATCAACAGCCATTCCAGATTTTATAGAATTAAAAAGAATTCCCGGTGCAAAAAGCGGTGTCATTATTGGACGTGTTACACTAGTAAAATTATTAAGAGCATTACCGTAGTTATCAATTGTTGAAGCTTTAGTATTAAGATCAGTGACTCTCTGTAGTTGTGCTGTTATGTTTTCAAAATATGACATTTTAAACTGTGAGACTAGATCTATAGTTCTTTGAGCAGGATAGAAACCTTTATAAGGGTTGAACTTTTTAACTGCGCTTACGGTAATTCTGAACTCTTTTGGTTCCATTGAAGTTTTTGAATTAACTTCTTTGAAATACGACATTCTTTCTGTATTTGTATAGTCTCTGAAAAATGATGATGTAGAATCAAATATACCAGTTCCCGGTATCTCGTAAACAGTCCTGACTTCACTTGGGTCTAATGCGACCAAATCAGTCACAATGTTGTGAATTCTAAATTCTGGAACGATAGCGTAATCTTTAGCTAGGATTCTTATTTGCTCTCTAAAATCTTGGTAATTGTCATACCAAGGTCTTGATTCATAAGATTTAAATTCGTGAGTCATGCCCCCAAGAAGACCAATTACTCCCGGCTTTAAAGATGAAGAAACAATACCAGCTTGAGTACCGGCTTCCCAAAAAGCTTCACCAGAAGCAGTTTGAACTTGTCTGTTAAACTGTTCATTACTCTCCCAGTTAACGTTCGGCCCTCCATTCAATGGCTCTGAATAACTTCCAGTTTCTGCAATAAGCATGCCGACCAACCCTGTTGTGACAGATTTAAGACCAGCAAACATTTGTTTTCTAGCATACAATGGTCCCGGGACATTTTGTATTCCAACTGTAGAATACGAGAACCAACCATCACGGACCCCATCAAAGGCCTTGGTACGATCAAAATGAAACTGAGTAAAATTATTTTGTAGCTCACCAGCTTTACCATACGCAGTTAGATACGAGCCCGAAGCTAATGTATGGAGATCAATGAGCACATTGCCCGGCCGTGCAGCACCATCAACAACAGAAGCAGTTCTTGTTAAGAAATCTTCTTGTGCGTCTAAGGGCCAACTGCTTTGGGAAGGGTGTACATTGTCTTGATTAATATAAACATGACATGAAGTATCTAAAGTCGCGCCAAGAACAGTTCGATCATTACGACTATCGCGCCAGAACAAGTTATTGAAGTTGGTTCTTCTTCTTGATGATGAAACAAACTCCATTCTTACTGATGGGAATACGTTTTCACTATATATCAGCCAATTGACATCGCCAATATCTTCACCCTCAGATGGCGTAAGAGCCGCCATTGTATAATCCAAAGGAGTTAACACTGCATCCGAATCAACACCTGTATGTGTATTCAATCCAAAAGAGTTGAAATAGGTTTTTTGATTATTGTCCGTAATTTTTAGTGTTATTGTTGCTGGTAACAGACCTGTGGTTTCTCCACAATCATCTATATCAGATAACGATGTATAGTTTAAAAACGCTGGACGACCACGCATTGATACGGGCGGTAATGTGAAGTTTGTGATATCCCATGTTCTTTTAACTTCACCCGTTGGGAAAGCGCCAAAATCGGTCATATCTAAAACATCATGCTCAGCATACGTTAAAACAGAAATCTCACTAGATGATCTTTCATTACGTAAAACAGGGTGATTTGGATTACGTCTGAATTGTGCGTGTGTTCCATATCCGTATGGACCATTACGATGATGCAAAATAGCGTTAAGAACGGCTGGCTGACCGACGCGTGGTCGATTATTATCAGCCATTCTTTCAATTATAAAGTGATTCATGTAATAGCTATTGGCTGCATTCAGTAAACCAGAATCAAAAGTTGGGATTTTATAGGTTTGTTCAAGTTCACCGGTACCCGTATCATACAATGAACCAAGTGGATATCCTAATGTATTTGTAGAACTAGTAATTGGTTCATAGATAATGGTGTTTAAACCAGCAAAGTCAACAGGTATAAATTCTTTGTATGTTGCATCAGTTTGACCTTCTGCTATGCCATAATAACGGCGTCCGCTAGCAAAATATGAACCATATTCACTAGCAGTAATCATTGTCATCCATGGCTCAAAATCACCAACGGTAGATGCTGTGTGTGAATAAAATAATCCAGCATTAGAACCAAACACGGGCATATAACCAGCATACCTTACATTACAAGGATCTGGATCGGCTATAGCGCCTGTCATCCAAGCATATTGACGATCGCTTCTTGGGATTGGGTGATAATGGTTGAGATTATCATAAACTTGGCCGCATGATTGGAATGTTATTGATGATGAATAACCAAGAACTGAAGGCTGACACCCTTGAAGTGGACTTGGAGTTCCTCCATTTTCGCCGGTGGTCAAAACTATACCTTGATTGCTTTGTTGGTTGTTTGAAAGAGCAAATAAGTGGTGTTCATCTCTGACAAAGTTGTAGATAGCGTTAGAGCTTGAATTAAAGGCTTTCGCATTAGTTGTGTTAACTGAATCTACATTGCCATGTGGTGAACCTTCTCCCATTTTGTACCAAGCAAACAAGTGCGATGCACTGTTTTGATATGCTTGTGATGATGTTACATCGCATGGTATACCACCGTTATATAACTCTGTTACTTCAGAAGCACTAAGAGCAGTGGTCCAAATTGAGATCTGGTCCATTGCACCTGAAGTTCCAAATTGAGCTAAGCCACTGGCAACTTTTGCAGGGTTTCGGCCAAAAGCGAAACTAGATGTACCATCGCGCGGTACTGCTCCCAAGATGTTAGTTGTGCCTGTATTTTGTTTAGGATCCCAATAATTGTAAGGCGACGTATCTTCACTCACAGGCTGCGCTACACCGTTAATGTATACCGATGGTGCAGCAGGGCCCGGGAATGCCGCTGAAACAGGCACAGACACAGCAAGATGCACCCAGTTTCCGAGATTTAATTGATCCACTTGGGCAGTTGCGTTATTGTCACCAACTGTTGAGATATTCCACTCTGCTCTTCTAGAACTTCCTTGGAAGTTTGTTGCATTTCGACTTTGAATCTCGACAGCGAAACTGGCTGAAGTTTTTGAAATCTCTACAAATGGCTCACTTGAGCCGGCTGCTTTACCAACACCAAACAAGTAAGCATTACCATTATTGTCTCTAGTAGTACTAGGATCTAAACGAATCCAGCCACTATAGGTGAATCCAGACGGACGAGAAGCACTCAAAAACCTTGATGCTACGCCGTTAGCAGCGTCACCGTTGGTTTCATTGCTAAGCAGCATTGAGCTGTAATTTTCGGGCTCAACAAAATAGCATGCTTGGTTATTATCATTTTGTGGACCATCTACCACAGGAATGAAAGTCTCGCTAAGTACTTTTTTTCTAGGTAAATTATTTCTATGAACTCTGTGGAAGGCCGGCTTTTCAGCATAAGTTTCGCCTTGATTATTGGGCACTAAAATAGAATCACGGAAAAATCTTTCGGTGTGACGTGCCGCATGAACAGTAAGCCCATAATCGTTGCCGTGTATATCGTAAACCCTATAACCATCTTCTTCAGCAGCTCCAGAAATAACTGGATGATTTTGGAACGGTCTTCGAACTGTGAGATTTCTGTTATTAAGCATGTTATAAACTGTAAACTCACTTGATCTAAAATCTTGATAACCTTTCGACATTATTTCAATACCACCGGGGGCACTAAATCTAGATATAATGACTGAGTTGTTAGTAGTCGCTTGTCCGCCCAAGGGTTGAGTTGCGTAACCTATACCACCTTGTAGATAATCGGTGCTGTAATCTGCACTAAAGTCAAAGTGTGCTGGGCGCCCATTTGCGTCGATTAATGCGGAAGCAGTCTGGACGTTGAAAACACCGTCGCGGGCGCCTCGATAAATATCAAGCAATGTCCTAATAGACGTCGAACTAGAAAGTGCTCTAGTGTAGCTTGGATCTGATGAAGCGCTAAAAGTTAAAATTGGTAAGTTTGGTTGTCTTTCAATAAACTGTCTTGGATTAGAAAACCCGCCGGGTGCTTGCACAATTTGATAATTGTGATCATAATTACCAAGTATCGTCGAGCCTGTAGTGTGTCTAATATTTTTGATATTCACAGGGCGCTTCGCAACGAAATCACGGTAGTACACTGCCTTCTGTGAAGCCGTATGGGGATACATAAGCCTATCTTCTGGTGCATTTGGAAGCGGGTAATCGGGACCAACCATACCAATTGCACCTCTAGCCCCAACATTAAGAATATCATCGCATTTGCCAAGAAGTAACTTCCAAGCTTCTGGCCTAGTATCCCAGCTATCTGTGCCTTTATTTAAGGCTACGTGCCTAGATTGATGGCCACCAACAGCATAATTGGTAAACGGGCCTTGCATTGGGCTTTCCATGTCAGGACCGTACACATCATTGTGTAAGTTTGTGACCATAACACCTGACACAACCCTATCATCAACAAGTTTATTATAGCCAGTTTTTACAGAAGAACTAACAATATTGAATGGGAATGAAAAATCAGATTTAATAGACTGGTATCCAATTCCCTCTTCCCAGTTTCTACCGTGTTGAATTTTTGCACGACGATGCATTTTTTGATTAGGCTTAGTACTGAAATATGGACGATAGTCGGGATCTGTAGAATCTCTGATTTTTTCAAAATCAATTTCTTTGCCAGTATCTGGATCAAACAAGTTTCCAAACAACACGTTTTCAGGAACAAATACATCGTCCTCTTCATTTATAGGACCAGCAGGACGCAAAGCATTGTAAGTAAAATCAATCTTTTTATTTTGTTCAAAGTTTACGCCACCTTTAATAGGAGGCACAGGTGATGCTGTTCTATAAGCATAAAATTTGTATGGTTTAGATAATTTTCTAAGAACATACGAAGAACCGCTGTGTACACCGTTTGTTAGCGTTACTAAAACATTAAGTTTTTGATTATTATCATTTTCAATCGAGCGTCTTATATTATCTCTTTCATTATCTACATCATTATTTCCAGACGAAATATGTGAGCCTCTCCGTTCAGCGCGCTCTTTCCACCATTTTGAATTAACTTTTTGTAATTCTGAGCCTGTGAGTGGCCCACCAACGCCGGGCTCAATGCCTAGCTCAGGATTTCCACCATTACTCATGCTCAACGGAGCATGGTTGAATTTCCAATTGTAGAGTCTTTCGTTAATACCTAAAATTGGTGTAATTGGATCATCTAATTTAAATTCAATCGTTGGAAATTGAGACTTATATTTGTTTCTTTCGAGAGCATGACTTTCAACAACGTTAAATACATCCTCTGAAAATCTACCAGAAGCTGGCATAAGTTGACTAATAATTTCAGAAAGTGAATCATCAAACCACTGATAGTACTTAACATAGTCTTCAACTTGAGTTGTTTTAGTTACTTTTCTAAAAAATGCTTCTCGCAGTTTTTCTAATTTTTTATAGCGACTGCGGTATCTGTTTACAGGTTCTCCGACAATATTATTAAAATCAATAGCTCCAGCAAAAAAGTTTAGGATTTCATCAGATACAGCAGAATATAAACTTTTTTCTAATGAATAGTGAAAATTAGGGATTGTTTGTGGGAATCCATAGAATTTATCATCGCTTGTCAATATATTAATTGCATCAGAAGATATTGGCGCTTCAGGTTCAATGAATTTAAACGTATTTACATTGAATTGCTTAGACACAGATGTTGAGCTTGCTTTAAAGCCATGTCCTTTACCTGTGTGCTTGAAACCCGAAAGGCCACCAACCCAACCATAACCTCTACGAATTTGTGCTGAACCAGAACTCATATCTTGAGTTAAGAAATTACCTGAACCATCAGAACTCGTTACATCGCTGAAATTCCATTCTAAGACTAACAAGTTTCTATTCAGTATGTCGTAACCGTCGTTGTTGGGGTCGAGGGCCGAAATATTTTTAAATGAACCAGAAATACCAGAGTTATCTAAGTCAAAAATGTGTTGCTTAATTGAATCATCATCAATATATTTACCCCAATATCTGGTGTTAAAAAACCTGACATCACTTTTAAATCTTACATCGCCTGTAAAATTAGTTCTGTTAGCACCGACATACATTCTTTTAGAACCAGATAAGAAATCTTGTGCCGTGCTTTTGTTAATTGACGCACTCACAACAAAACTATTTTCTATAACACCAAGTTTTGTGTTAAATCCTTGAAATACTAAATCATATGTGTCAAAAACATCAGAGCCTGATAAAATCTCTGCATATGGATAGTTGCTTGGCTTTAATCTTACAGAAAGGTTCCAATCATTGTTATCATATGCATCAAAAAAGATACTACTTGTCAACAAAGGGAATGGTCCATTTGTTGTGCCGGGAATATATAAGCCTGAACCTGTAGGCATGTTTGTTGGTACAATTTGTGGCGTGTAAGACGAACTAAGCATGAAGAATACATTTTTTGATTCTTTAGTTTCTCTTACGGCATACACCTGAAAATTTGCACCATCATACGCAGGGAACGTAAGTGTGCTTGGCGCCTCAGTACTGGCAGTATACATTCCAAAAATTGAAGCTACTCTAAAGTCTCTAATTACACTATCGTAATCAATATCAAAAGCAGGAAGTGTGAAATCAGCTTCAGCAGTGAATCCATATTTATTTTCATAGCCACCAATTCCAGAACCAGAAATATAACCTCTGGTGCCTGTTGTGTCGTCAGGATCTTGGAACTGATAGCAAATACCATTTACGTTACTTGAAGTGTTAAAGAATAATGCTTTTTTAGATGTTAAAGTTTGTTGAAGTCTCGGTAATCTACTATCAAGCGTAAAAACATCATTATCAACATAAGTTTTAAGTTTTACAATAGAATCATTTAGATTAAAACATCTAAATACATTTTTAATTGCTTTTTCAGTGCCTTTAGTTTTATAAATATTAGTTAAGTTATTGTAAAGATTAAGATAAATTAAATTCTTAGTTTCAGTTAGATCATTTTCAAATTTAAATTCTGATGTTTTATTAAGAAATCTAGATACCACATCGGAATCAACAAAAAGTTGTGGTGTGTACAAACCGAGTGATTGAGGTAAGTGTTCAGCAAAGGGTAGTGGCACAGCTGAGGCGCTAGTATAATGAAGCTTTTTGAACTCTGTTAATGACTCAATCTGGCAATAAATTTTATCAAAATAGGTACCAACAATATGTGCTATTAGTTCTGGATTTTTATTACCAAGCTGTTCATGCTCTTCAAGAATCCAACTTGGCATTAAGGTTTTCAAATTTGACGTGTTATTTTTATCATGGAAAGAACCACTAGAAAACAAACCCTCTCTTAGTGTCGCGACGTCTGGGTGTTGTGAGTAAATAATTGGATCTTTATATTCAGATGTAGCAGCATTAGATTCTACAATTGCTGATGATAATGTCCTTGATGGTGTCCCGACCCATGTTCCATTTGTTAATCTACCAGAATAATCAAGCACGTTTTTGTCGAGATATCCAAAACCAGAATTACCTTCATTAAATTTATAGTAAACACCAAGAGTGGTATTTGAAATATCAGTATTTGTACCGCCCCTGACTTGTGTAAACCAGTTGATGCCAATATCTTCAGAATTTCGTGCTACTTTCCAAAATCTAAATTCATCTATTGAGCCAGTAAGGGTGTGCGCATTAGCACCCGGTAAGTGTGTAGTAGTGCCATCAAGCCTGAAAGGACTTGTCAAAAGAGCGCCAATGCGACCTTTCATGTCTTTAGATGGGAATTGACCAACGCTAGAGCCTGTTATAACTGTATGATTTAGATAACCATTTAAATATAATTTTGTTACCAGATTAGAGCCAGAATTTTGAAAAACAAATGAATAATGATTCCAATCGCTTAAATCTGATGTTGTTATTGTTTGACCAATAGGCTCCTGTGTAACCCAAACCGGACCACTAGAAACTGATGAGTCTGTGGAACCTGATTGCACAGTGTACTTAAACGGAGTCCCGGACGATGCACTATGTACCTCAAGCGTCAAGCGACCCATGTCGTGGGAACCGGACGCGTTATCGTTCCACATGTCAAATATGACTTGGGTTTTACCAGCAGCTAAGTCTCTGCTTTTTAGCCAAAACTCAACGGTAACACCAGAATCAAAGTTAGCTCTTAAGTTTGATTCCCTAGAGCCAGTGCCATAGCTATCAGGCAATCCTGCTGTTTGATAAATGTTTTTATCATATACGTTTGCCGAATGTCTTTTACTATCCAGTGGGTTATCAAATAATTCTGAAGCTCTGGAGAAAGTAACCCCATGAGGACCACCTTTAAAATCAATATAGGAACTAGAATCAAAATTAGCATAACCATTAACTCTTGGGTACAAATTGTTAAAAATAAACTTTTCAACATCTAAAGACTTGTTGTAAAATGCATTTTGCTCAGCATCAGAGCCATCATAAGGATAATAATCTACAAGACGACCAATTGCTCCACTGTAATAGTAGTAAGCAGAGCCAAACTTGGCAAAATTTTCTGGGTGTCTGTAATCAATGTTTGGGACAAAAGTATTTTGTTTAATAGCTATTTGTTCAACATTATCAGCAGATTCTACATTTTTGAATGCATTCTTTTCATTTGTTTCAGCTAAATAATTTCTTGATTTGTCAGCGGACTCAAAAAGTTTTTTAATACTCATAACTCTCTACTCTAAACTTAAATACTTCATCTTGCTCAACCCAATTACTAAGACTTGGATCATAAAACGAGAATTTAAAACCATACTCATATCCCGGTTCAAGAAGAGACATATCTAAATCAAAATAATTTCCCGATACGTCATGCGACATCACAGTGTGCATATCACTACCTGTTCCATGCGATACAGCTTGATAATCATCAATTACTCTAAATACTCTATACGAGGCGCTGTCAATCGTAGTCGTCTCAATATCATTATCAGCTTTAGTGTATATGGTTGGAGACCAGTACTTTTCTCTTACATATAAATTAAATCTAGCGTTTTCTTTTGATGTATATTTTTGTTTAAGATTTGTAATATTTATATAGTAAGTTGGCCTAATTGAAATGTCTTCACCTTCAAATGATCTTGGCTTAATTGAACTAGTAAAAAAACGTGTGTTATTTTCATTGTCTGGGCCGTGGCTATGAGTGCTCCCGGTGTACCACACATCAAATAAATCTGTCAATCTGGCTGCAGCACGAGAGGCACCAGTAATTGCAAGACTGCAACTGTAGATGCCAGTTGAAACGTAGCCGGCTACAGCATGCGTATTATTACCGCGATCATCTCCACCATCATGACAAAGAGTCAAGGCGCTTCCAGACGGCGCAGTATTGTCGGTGGAACCGGAATAAAGAGCAACTCTTAATAATCCATCAGTAAGATTTGGAATATTTTGTAAATTTCCTCTGACATAATTATAAAAGTAAAGTGTATTAAGATTTTGTTCTCCAGTTGCTAATGAACTGCTGTAGTAAAAATTAGATCTATCATCTTTAATGCTCGAATCCCACCTAGCTTCAAGAACTGGGCGTTTGAAAAAATACTGCGACGTTCTTGAGAAAAATCTTTTAGTGTAAAAAGAATTAGCTGCACCTGTAAGATTATAGGATGCTGTTGACTCTTGTGATGCAGTTAACATAACTCCAAAACCATAGTTGTGATACACTGGATCAGCGTCACCGCTTGCATCAACACGCATCCACTCTTCCATCAAGATTGTAACATCAACTTCCAAATTTTCTAAACCACTTTCAAAATATTGATTAAAATTAGATGCTGTCAAGTAGTCTCCCCCAGAAGATGACCAATTAGTGATCGTACCATTTCCGTTTTTTCTACATTGAGTCCAATTGGAGCCAGTATTACCAGCAGTGTAATCTAAATATGTTTCCATATCAAGACCATCGCCTTCTTGCCATGATTGTTGAACAGGCTTAACAGTTAGTGTAAATTGTTTTGGAACTGTTTTAGAAGTCTCAGCATTGTGTAGCTTGAGATAAAAACTGACATTACCACTAGTTGGAATATTCCCAGCTGCTCGATCTGAACTAATTGAATCAACAGGGAATTTAATAAGAATTCTAGATAATTCATCCTGCTTGTCCGGTGGATTACCGGCTGATGACGTGTAAGCACGATTATAAATTGAATATACTTCAAGAACGTCAGAGGCGCCCATGTTTGAACCCGTGGCTCTTTTACTTAAATTTGATTGCCACGCATTAGAAATAGTATTATCCGCAGATGCGAGGTAACGCTTTATAGCCATTATCTAACCTTTCCTTTAATATCAACTTCCGGGAATTTAATTTCAACGATAGCGTTTTTTGGAACAATTAAATAATTGCCATTTGGTGAAATATTATCATTAATATTAATACTTGCAGCGCTATATTCAGAAGATGTTTTTGGAACAATTTTTACATCAATCACATCAAGTATACCTTCTACATTCTTCAAATAAGAGTATACATCACTAATTGAAAATTGTTCACCGATATAATAACATGTTTGATATTTTTGACGTAATGCTTTAACAGCATTATCAAGAGCAACAAATTTATTATATGTTGGGTGTGCTTTGATTATAAATTCAACACCAATATTTAAAATAAAAGGATCAAGAATATCAACTGTGTCACTCAGCATTCTATAATTGTTGATCCAAGTTTTAATATTATTTTTGATTGTACTGTTTGTTTCCACAAGTTTACCAAATCTATCTTCAGATACTACATACATGTTCAAATTTCTTTTTTGAGAATCTGGATCTCTTTGAACAGAAACTCTCTTAACTGAACCAAATTTTGGCGGCATACGATAAACTAAATTTTCATAATCTGTTTGTGTAACTGCGCGGTTTTGAGTTGGGAAAGTATCAAATACTCTTCTTTTTAATTCTTCTGAGGTTAAAAATGATGTATCGCCTACAATTGGCATGTCATTGTAAACCTCTAATGATTCATTTACTTCTTGAACAGAAATATTACCAAGAGATGTTCTGTTTTTATAATCAAAAGTGCGAGCTGCAACATTCCTTAATGAGCCAACTGAAACATTGGAATTTGTAGGGTTAGTGACCCTGTATACAATAGTTAAGGTTGTATCAGATGGAACAATACCATAATTTTGATTGTTAGTCAACTTAGTAGGATCGAATGTTTTATCTGTATTATAAGTTTTGCCAAAAATGTCAAGAGCAACTTTTTGCGGATCCGCCACAACATCAGATTCATTTGGGTTACCGCTGCCGAACTGCAATACTGCTCTATCTTCTTGGTATTCAATTACAAACTTTCTGGATACTAAGAATGGTTTTATAATAGAAGGAACATTATCGTTTTTATAGTTATTATTTGATATTTCTTTGTAAACTATATCTTGCGCAAGATAATCAACTTCATAATATTCATTACCTTCAGTGTCAAAAACTGATATAATTTCTGATATATTTGGTGTCATTATCGTTACTGATCTGAATCTTTCAAAAGGCCCAACATCTATTCTTTCTTGTTGCATAAAACCAGAAACAACATTACCGAAAGCCCTTATGGCATAATGTGTTGGGGCACCCGTTGTCGTGTCGTTTCGTGCAATTGCTACTTCATTTTTCGGATCTGAAAAATCAACATTTTCAGTTAACATAAAATTCAAGCCACCATTAGTGGTAAAACGTGCGCCGCGGCGTAAAATAGGCAAATAATTATTATCAGGCCCGATACCAGATGTTGATGCAGGAACAATTATGTATAATGTAGCTTGACCGAATGTTGATGGGCGCCCTTGAGATTTATAGCCCAAAACTTGGCCATGGCGTAGGATGTTGTTGAATTGAAAAGCTGTATCTAAAAATGACTCATTGATATTATAGTCTAAGTAAAAAGACAACTGATCGCCAACATACGCTGCAGCATCAAGCATCATAGCGCCGAAAGAAGCTTCACTAAAATCTTGAAAAGTATCAGGATAAAACCTTTCGGCCATATCCAATAAATCCTCTCTAATACTCCTAAAATCTCTATTAGTATAATTTATTGGTAGTATTTTCTTTTGATCATCGGCCATATAAAAGACTCCTTAGCATACTAAATAGTAAATTCTAGCAAATCTGTATCAGCAATCGCTGGTAGGTAATAGGAAATTGAAACCATTAAAGTGTTGCTATCAAAATCTGAGCCTCTAAATTCTATATTTTCAATTTGAAGAGCTGGCATATAGATAGACACTTGTTGTCTAATTTTTGTGTCAATTTCAGAAAAAGTAATTTGTGTAAAATTTTGAAAAAGATATCTTTTTAAGCCAACACCATAAAGAGGATCCATTACTCTTTCACCGGGATTAGTCAAAAGTAACATTTTAAAATTTTGTTTTGCTGTCGCTCTTACAGTTTTAAGCATAGAGAAACCATCGATTTCACTTTTAACTAACGGAAGTTTTACTGCTATTGATGCCATTTTGTACCTTGTAGTAAATACTACCTAAAAGATTTTATCATTTAGACTTTTTTACATTTTTGTTTATTAGCATTAAACGGATTGCGTCTAGCCATTCTAATTTTATGCCATGGTAATAATCTTAAAGCAGCATTATCTTTAAAATATTGAGAAACTAAGAAGGCCGAATTACCTCTATTCATCCTGTGAATTCCAAAACCACCATCTTTAATACTAGTTTTACCGGGATCGAATTTTCTTCCAAAGTAATGAATTTTGAATTGTTTTTTCAATTTAGCTTTTGATTTATTAAGCTCTTGCCTAGACCATCTATCGAAGTGAAGATTTCTCCAACCATAACCATAAAACCAGCCGGGGTATCTTTGTTTTTTAGTTGCCCAGCCCGGAGCACCTTCGACAATAGCATATGAAATTTGCCCAGTGGGGTCCAGTCCTTCTTCAATAGAGTTACCCGGCTTATCTCCTACAGAGGATGAATTAATTGAAGTTTGGATTTCTCCTATAGAAGCAACAAACCCAAGCGAACTGTACATTGCAACAGTAGATAATACTTTAGGAATTGGGAAAATGTATTTAAACAACAACTCAAATTCTGGGGAATCAACTAAATTATTAATTAAACAAAGCAGAAGCTTACTGTTAGGTTCAAGTGGCTGTATTCTACCAATTGGGATGTCCAGAGCATCAATTTCTGTTTTAATAATAGTTGCACCGCCTTCTCTCATTTTTAATCTGAGTCCATATCTAACACCTAATTCACCTTCAACTCCCACTGGCTTACCAATGTTAGGTGAAGTTTGCGATATTACTAATTGCATTGTACCGGGATATTCTTCAGAAATATTTTTTGTTTGATTTGGATTGCTACGTAATATATTCATACCATCTTCAAGGCTATAATCAACACCGTTTATTTTCATATACGTTTCGGCTTTGAAGGGTTTGGTACCACTAGTAGTGCTTATTGATTCTATGTTGCCAAATGGAATTATAATTTTATTAGCTAAAGGAAAAAGTTCTTCGTGTGCTTCATCTGTATGTTTCTCGCCTTCCATGAAAACAATTTTTCCATCTTCTTGTTTGTGAGCGTGGTAGTATCCCACATATGGTGTATTTTCACGATAGATAAATTCACCACCACTTGTATAAAGACCTGAAGTATCCTCTGTAGGCGCATCTACAACTTCTTCTTTTAATTCTTTATGTAAATCTAAATTAGTATTTGAGCAAAGATTTTGTAATACATAATAGCCAATATTTCTAATCATCTCAGTGTTGTCAAGCATACCCTGTTTTTCCATGTTTTCTGTCCAAGTTTTTCCAAGAGAATCAAGCTCAATACTAACAAACTCAGCCAAAATTATCTTCGCAGTGTCCTCAGTTGCTTGCACTCCTTCTAAAACTTTTTCATATCTATAGTTTTTAAATGTTTCATTTCGCGATGTATCACCTATACGCTTAGCTCGTTTAAAGTCTCTTTTATTAGGAACATCATAATTTGTTTCGAATCTCTCTAGTTTTTCTAAAGCTTTTAAGATATGAGGTGCAGGCTCGCGAATATCACCAGTCTCAAGCAATCTAGCATATGTTTGGACTGTTTGCTCAAGGAAAGCATACCAAAATTCATCATCTTTAAAAGGTGTAAATATTTCTAAAATATCATTTTGTGCATCCTTTAATTCTTCTTCCATAATTTCAACTATATAAGAAGCAAAAATATTACTAAAGTTGTTTCTGAAATCAGGGTAAAATTTACCAAACACACAATAAGCTTTTATCATCTCAAGAGACGCAAACATTTTACAAGCTGTTTTTACTAAACCTTCAATTTGTGCCTTACCACTTCTTTGTAAAATTCTATTATAAGGTTTCTCAATTACACAGTCAGGATCTTTTTGAAGTCTTTTATCTTCAGGAATTTTTGAATATCCTTGTTCGACTGCATCTTTGATTTCTTCAAAATTAACTAAATTAACATTTTTAGGGTCACAAGGGGAATATTCTGGGAATATAACTTGGGCCATTCCAAGCCAACCAGATGGCGGAGCGGGCTCAATATAAAATGGTGGATTCCATTTTTTTCCACCGTAATCAGCCGGATCTAAATAATGAACACGATTTCGTGGACCATCATTAAACTGTTCGTCAAATTCCATCCTACTCATGCCCATAGGCATCATATTTGGGTTCCACATATCACCACTTTCAAAACCGGCGACAACTTCTCTTCTAACATAGTCTGAAACTTCTACGAACGTTCCGTTTTCTTCAACCCCATACTCTAATTGTTCTTTTGTCAAAGCATTGATTTGGCCCCCATATTTGAACGCTGGTTCGTTATTACTTACTTCAGTCATAATAAAGCTAAAAATTTCGCTCATAGTATTTGCATGACGAGGGACAAATCCAGCAGGGCTTATTACAGCAGAATCATATTCACTAATCATTTCAGTTAAAAGATGCAATGGTGGAGAGACATTTGTAGCTGGAGAATTCATTACAATGTTGAAATTAGGATATTTGCCAGACATAATAGCTGAGTTATTTTCTAAGGTTGAATCAAAGGCAATAAACTCCATGTCTTGCCAATCTAAATATTTGTTATCGGAACTGACAGTTGACTCATCGTCTGCTTCACCAGCAGAAAATGCAGCATCACCAAAATCAGTAAAATTCATATTTATTGTTTTATCTATTATCATTCTTGTAGCATCATTTTCAAGATTGTAGAATGCAGATTGTGCTTGTGTTGGTGGGCTTGGAGCAGAAAGACCCGGATCAGGCAGATCTGTATCGACATCAATATCTCCACTTGCTACAAGCTTTGCTTTAACTGGCGATGGTGGTGCAGCTGGAAGTGCTTTCTTTACCAAATCACATGTAAACATTTTTACGTCAAATCCATAAGAATACACATTATCGCTGCTTACTGTATCAGGGAAGGGCCCGCCATCTCTAAAGCTTAAAGAAAGATCTGGCTCTGCCTTTCTTGCTCGTTTGATGAATTTCACTCTTTGATTGCTCCACTCGACAACCGGCTTAATATTATAACCATAATCAGGCAAAACTGTTAACTCAACATCAATGTCAGCATAAGTTCCAAAAATACTATTTCCGCCCCTCATAAATCCTAAGTTTTTATATGATTGATAAAAATATCTCGTATCTTGTACATTATTATTTGATCTATATTGTACTGTAGCTGCTCTTCTGTCGATTTGATTTTTTAAATGTAGAGCTATTGTGTTAGGATAAGCACCTTGCTGATCTCTAACAGGCGCATATTGACTCGGTGTAGAGTCACCGGCCTCTGGGGTACCCGGTATATAGTAATCAACATACGAAGCCTTCTGGAACCAAAATAAGCCACTTGTGAACGCATTAATTTGATGCCTCGTATAAGGGTTGCCCATAGTATCTGATAGAACCATATTTAACCAACCCCATTGACTTGCACGGCGATTACCATCTCCCAACATATCTTCAACATATGCCATTTCTAAAGGATCAAAAGTAGATTTCATACCATTAACTGTGGCCTCTCGTATAACAGGAGGCTCAAAAGGCAAAATACCATCGTCGCATGTAGGGTCAGACGACACAAGAGGTGGCAGGTTTTCTTCAAAATAAGCTGGTATTCCTTTTTGGAATATGTCTCCTATGTCTTGGAGGTCGTTTTTTATGCTGTCGCGGCCGGCTTCACATAATGCATCGATTTGTGCTGGCGCTGCTCGCCCTTGTAAAAGTTCTGCACGTGCTTCACAAAAAGCTTCTACGTCTTCTGGTGTAGCACACAGTGAAGGATTAGCTGGCATCATGTCATCATCATCAAGCATTTCTCTGAATTGATTTAGTTGATCGCGAGCCTCTAAAGGCATCAATTTACCAATATTCCCAAAGAAAGCACTAGTTTTAGCTTGATTGCCAAATGTACCTTCGAATTCTGGATATTCAAACTCAATTAAGTTGTCAACCACTTCAAAGAATGCTCCTGATGGCTCACCGGCAATTGCATCTGTTAATTCTTTTCTAGATACTGCAGATGAAAGATCTTCAACAAAACTCATAACCTTTTCTTTATCTTGTAAAGCAGCTGCATCTTCGGGGTTTCCAAAGCTTCTAAACATGCCTTGAATTGTTTCTTCAACTTCCTCATCCGTAGCTTCTGGTCCACATATAAAGTCTCTTACGCCATCAAAGAAGTTACCGCCTTGAGCTAAGGCTTTAATTCCAGCTGCTAAACTTCCAAGTGCATTACATATAAAATCAGATAGTAGTTCACAGAGCCATATCATTAATCTCATTGCTATGATGATAATGATTTGTTGCAAAAGATACATTGCCAGCCAATATAAAAACCATAAAATATCGCTAATTTTTGGCAACCAAGCAAAAAGGTTATCAATTCTCGGAGGCCCAATGTGGTATTTATTTTTACAGAATGGTAAAGCTAAATCGCTTAAAAACTCAGCAATTGTAGGATTAAACAATGGAGGTATTGGGCAATCTAGAGTTGCAATTATATAACTGATTATAGGTGCACCCGGAAGATTATCCAAGTGTTTCATTAGGTCTGTTAAATTATTTGAATATTCTTCAATTAATGCAGCTATATAAGCTTCCATAATAACATCAGGGTTTAAGCCTTCACCTAAATTTTTAAATTGCTGAGATGCTGTTGCTCTTGTAAGTTGAGATTCGCCTTTACCTTTTGGAGGTATACCGGAAGGTGAAAACCCTGAAAGAGGTCCTTCTCTCATATAATTTTTATTTTGTTCTTCAACCAGTTCTTCATTCTCCCATGGGTGTTCAATTACAATTTTCTTAGCAAAGAAAGGTGTATTTTGAGGAACTGTTGAGCTGCCGTCTCTGTTTCTATTTTCGATGGAGTCAGACAGTCTTTGGCCCGGGGAGCCTTCAGGAAATATATCACCAGACTGAAGTTTTTCTTTAACCAGTGCATCAAGCTTTGCGCGCTTGTCTGCCGGAAGACCAATAAACAAAAATCCAAAATCTTCAATTGACATGGCTTTGAGAGCTGAACGTATCGCGCTAGCTAATAATTCTTCAAAAGTCAAACCTTTAAACAAGCATTCAATAACATCAAGAAGCATATCAAAAAGACCGCAAAGCATTGTTGGATCCCAACCTTGACGCCACATCTTGTCAAGCATATTCTGCGGACTTCCGCCAAATATAGATGCCATACGGGCACAAAGACCAGCAAACAGCATATCTTTTTCTTTAATTTCTTTAAATGCCTGTTCTTGTGCATATTGGAAAATATTTTTTTCACGTTCTGCTAAGGGCATATTTGGATTTGCCCCGGGATCATCTATATATCCAAGCTTAAAATCTTCAGACATCAAGTCTTTAATGTCATCTAGGCAAATCTTTTTATTAAATTGATGAGCTAAAGCATCAGCCATGCTAAAAATATCATCTTTAATATCCTGACCAAGTTGTTTTACTTCATCCTCTAAAGCATCGCCAATACAGCCCATTATTGTTCTATTATCATCTTCATCAGAGATTTTTGAAATTTTGATTGGATTATGGGTTCTGATAGTTTTAAGTTGAGGGTATGTGTGTTCTATCATAAACTCAACCCATGGCTTTGGTGAACGGGCGGTGATATCCCTAATCATTTCTCTTTGTTTTGCAAAATATGCAACAGCAGTTCTATCTTTCCACGCTTGATTGCCATTAAGTGATCTTAATTGTTTTTTACGAAACACATAAGGTTTGCAACCACTTTTAGTGAAAACTTTCATTTTCTTTAATCTATAATCATGTGTGAAAGTAAACTCTATTTTGTCAGCAGTAGCCCAATTATTAGACAAAAACCAATGAGGTAGAAATAATGAAATACCTTTTCTGTCTAAAAAGTCATTTAAAGCAGGTACTAATCTTTCTGTGATTGAATCTCCAAACGGTGCAAAGTCACCGTATCTTTCAAGATTGAAAACACCACCTTTAACAAATATTAAATTTCTTCCCTCGATCGCTCTGTAAACTTTCAAACTACTAGCATAAAAATTGATAGTTGTTCTGATTCTTTTCATATTAGAATTAATTTTACTAGCTATCAATGTTGTGACAATATCCGAAGTGTCTATATCTTCTTCATCTTCCGCATCTTCAGGAGCTTCTTCAAGATCATTAATTGAATTGAAAGGAACAGAAAATAAAAATTTGAGTCTTGATCCCGGTCTCGGCTCTAAATCCCAGTCTGTAAACTCCATCGATTCGACAACTTTTTTGATGTTTTCAACAGAATCTTCTTTGTTATAATGCTGAATCAATATTTCGGCACATTCTTCTTTGAATAAATTTGCTCTTTCTTCTAAAACACTTTGAGCTTCTTCAGCCGTAGCACTACCGCCGTACTTTTCAATAGCGCCAGTTGTAGTAAATTGTGATTTAAAAGTTATTTGATATACACACCTTCTTTCATTTAAAAAAGGTTCTAATTTACTTCTATTTTTCCATCTTGGTAATAAAGCAGTTGGTTTTATTATACAAGCAGGACATTTTTCAATCTCAATAATATCTTGAGGCCCACAAACATCTTGTAAGCCATCATTATTTTTGTCTTGAAATCTCAGAAATTCTGAGGGGCGCCATTGTTCAGCCATAAATCACCTATTAGAGTATTATGATACTCTCACACCTCTACTACCAATAAACTTGTAACCTGCGTGTTGTAAATAATCAAAATTAACAGCGGTCAATTGTGACCTAGATTGATGAATAGTATTATCTACCAACCACGGCAAAAGAGCAACAACTACAGAAGTACCGATTCCAGCCAACGGTGAAAGCGGTAGCGTAAATGGACTTGAAGTGAATCCTGAAAGTGCAGTTACGCATGTGGCTACAATTTTTAAACACATAGATAAGTTCAAACAGAAACTGTATATGTCACCAATTAGACCACTTAATTCTTCTAAATAGTCTCTAATATTATACGCTTTAGTTATAGGTTGTACATCTAAAATAGTTTCTGGTAAATTCCAAGGGTTAAAGGTCAGCCTATCCCCGGCTTGATTACCAGCTATCAGATCAATACCCGGAGCAACACCGAGTTTGCCACCTTTTGATGTTGTTTCGCCTCGTATACCATAACCATCGATATTGTTACCGGCTCCTGTCATAATTTTAATACCTGCACGGCCGACTACTCGACATTGGTCTGCTTTCATAGCTACACACGATTGACCCTTCGGATTTCCAACAATGCCTTCGGATAAACCAAAATTCTGATCTACATCTGTGGTTTCGGACAGATATATTCTTGCGGCATCAGCAAAAAAACTATTATCGACATATGTTCCCGGCTTTACACCATCGCCGCCTTTAGCCGAAGCCATTCTGCCGACGACCATATCAATAGTGCCGCAACCTATACTTTTCTCTTGTTGCCCAGTGAGGCCTCTAGAACCATAACCTGAGCCCCGAGAGGCTGGTTTATCCATGCCTAATCTAATATCAGCGCCACAAGCGTTTGATAAATGTGTATCAGCAGGAGATAATTTAGCAATTGCTTTGCAATCACCACCTGTCTCAGAATGTAATAGGCCGCCTTTTGCTAAACCTCTTTCTACTTGTTCTTGAATGTTGCCGGTTTGTTTGCCGCCCCTTTCGTCATAATTAGGACTTCCTTGGGGATTTGCTTTTTTCATACTTTTTCCTTATAAATTAATTTATGTGACCGGTCTTGATCTGACAGACCCGTTCTTTTTTAATACTACAATATACTTAGAGAAATTTTTATAATTTCCTTCTTTATCTAAACTAAGTTGTGCTGCAATTTTTGCCGTTTGCCCTAAGTTGCCACCTGCTAAAAATGCAGTACGGCCGCTGATTTTGTATACAACATCACCATGAGAGTTGATTCCGCCTCCGCCTCTTGGGCGTATTAAAATATCACCAACTTGTGCTTGAATTTTGGCATTTCCAACTTTCCAAGCAGACCAGCCACCAGCACCATCTTGAGCTGATTGAGCGTAATAATAGTGAGCTGCATTTTTTGGAAATGATGGATCTGCTTGCCCAACAGTCCATGAAATAAAAGCTGCAGACCACGGAACACCTGAAGGGGTCCAATCAGTTTTTTGGAGGTAATCCCAATATTTTTTAAGATTCGCATAAATTTTGGGATCTGTTTCTTTTCTACCATTCCAAGCTGATAATTCTGATTCAACAACAGCAGTTAAGGCATTAAGCGAGGTACCTACAACGGTTCCCTCAACTTCTGGTAATTCTTCGAACAGTTCATTAAATTTACTAACTTGCACACTAAAGTCTAACATAGCAGCAGGGCTCAGGCAACTTTGATTAAGTGCATTATCAACATTAAAGTATGTATTAGTTTTTGACAAAACATTAATAAATGTACCAAGTTCTAAATTATAGCCAAATTGATTTTCGTCTAATTCAACCAACACTACACTACCTTTAGCTGGAAAAACATCACCGCTACCTAACTGATAATCATCTGAAGAAACAAACAAAGTATGCATAGACATAAGTTTGAATATGGTATCAGGGGGAGCAGTATCGCTAGCTAAATATTGACATGGATCTGGCAAAAAAGCGTGTGGCGAATTAGGTCCAATAATTCTACCTCTAAAGAAAAATTTATCTAATTTATTAATTGCAGCGTCTGGGCCGGCAAACAGTTTTTCTCTAGTTAAAGGTTTGTCTGGTCTATTTGCCCTTGTAAACAAGCCTGCTTGTCTTGCAGTCATTGGTACAGGGGGCGTTAAAACAATAGCTGGAAACTTTCTTTTGCCGCCATAAGCATCATAGTCAAACGAACGCCGAAGAGATTCACCAAATACTTCAGTGCTTTGGCCAATCAAATCACTAAAATCAAAGTAATCGCGCTTTTTCATGCTGTTTCCCCCTGAATCATATCAAAAATACTTGCTTTGTCCTCATCGGTAAGACCAACATCTTGATTAGTTTGTTTTTGTTTAATTCCAATAATCTTAACAAGTTGCTCATTTGAGCGCTGCATAGTCTCGACATGCTTAGCAGCCACTGGCGATAGGGAGCGATTATTATCTGGATCTTTAGCTATTTCATTTGCAAGTTCATTTAAAAATTCACGAGCAAGCTTGCGATCATTCCGAATATTATCAAGTGCTTCATTCACCAAATTGTCAAGATTTTTGTCGCTCATACCTCACCACTCTCCCATTCTTTTTTAAATCCTCGATAAAGGACACGAAATTTATTAAGTGAACTAACCACTTGTTTTGTGTTTAGTCCAGTAATTTCTCGAAGGTATAGATAAATAGCTTTTTTATTAAAAATTTCAATTTCATCTTTTGATTCAAAAAGAACTATTATTGCTTTATGTACTTTTTGATCGTTTGCTCTCATTTTAGAAACATCCCATGTTTTTAATTGTTCGTAAAAAGATTCCCAAAATTCTTGCTCAAGTTTATCAGAAAGCCACGATTGAGAAGTCGATAGGTACTCTTCTTCATAATTTTTAGGTACTGCATCAAAATCAACTTCTCTTTTATTTCTTTTTTGTTGTTTTTTTACTTTATGAATGAACCAATTTTTTGTTATAACAGAAAAATATGAGAAGGCTTTATAGCCTTTGTCTGGGTCATACTTATCTAAAATTGTCATGAGCCAAACTTTACACTCATCACGTAGATAATCGATATTTGGTAATGTTGTAAACTTGTAAGTAAAAACAATTTTATCAACCATTTCATCAAATGCGGGCTCAAGATACTTTACATAAAGCTCGGTGCGCACTCTGACACAATTAGTTTTACAGTATTTAACAACTGCTTCTTCGTGTTCTTTAGTAAAATAATATTTTTTTGTTTTTTTCTTAGTTTTCTTCTGACTGGTCGTCGTCTGTGTCTGGGTTGTTTTCAAAATCAGCTTCCTTTATTTCTTCTGTAGTGAGCGAATATATGGCTTCAAAAGTTTCAAGTTGTTCATTAAAAGATACAGCATGCTCCATGAGAGATTCTAAAGTTTGATCACCATAAAACATTTCTAAACTGTAAACATCACTTAAGTGCTTAGAAAAATTGTTAACCATATCCTGCAAGTCTCCTAATTCCTCTGATACAAATAATAATCTTGATAGCACAGAGCGTACATATGCTATTAATCCAACATTTGCCACTAATGAAATTAATAAAATTAATGTCAATATAATCTCAAGACGGCTCATAATTTTCACTCCTAGATTCTTTTTTCAAGTCTTCTAAAATCTCTTTATTTGTTTCGATATATTCTTTAGTAATTTGTCCCGTTTGTGTGTCAAATTTGTGTTCAATTTTAACTGTCCTAGACAATAATTTTGAAATTTCACTAGACTCACAATAGATACAAGATTCTTGCACCTCATTGTACAAATGCATAGCTACAAACTCAGTCATACAAGTGTGACACATGTAACGGTATCTTGGCATTACTCAACCATGTTTAGTAAATCTTTTTCTGTAATTGGCGCCTCATTTGAAACTCTTACAGTAGGTGGGTTTGTTACCACCAAGCCATCATCTGAATCAACTAATTCAAATGATTTTAAAATTGGAACTATATCCAATTCATTTAACAATGATTCCTGAAGAGCCATCATAACAGCTCCAAGGGCTTGGTTTGAAAGTTTATGTGTAGGTGTGTTCATTTTAATTATCCTCCGAAATTGCTCTACCTTTTAATTTTTCCCAGTCTTTCTCTGGGCGTACTTCTAAATTCTTTTCCCATGCAGCCGATAAAACCGAGGTGTTTATACCTAATGCTCTAGCGAAGTAGATTAGAGCGTTAATATCTTTTGGAAAACAAGAGCCACCAAAACCTGATTTACCATCTGGGCCGGGAGTTGAAAAATGTGACTTACCAAGACGTTCATCATACAGCGCATATTCAACTACCTTGTCATAATCAACATCAGTTTGATCGCATATTTGTTTAAATTCATTGGCAAAACTTACTTTTGTAGCCAAAAATGTGTTAATAAAATATTTTACAGATTCGGCAGTATTTGAACCCGTCTTAATGATAGGAACTTCTTGAAAAACCTTTGTAAACATATTCTTCACAATCGTCGACGCAGGTCTTGGACCACCGATAATAATCCTGTTTTGATTTTTGAAATCATCAATATAATTTGCTTCAGTTAAAAATTCAGGATTAAACACAACTTGAATGTTTTTACAAACATCATTAAAATTTGATGTTGTCCCCGGTGGAATAGTTGATTTAATTACAACTATATTATCAAGATTATATTCATCAATTTCATACACGACATTTTCTAAAATTGACAAATCACACGACCCATCTTTTTTCATAGGAGTAGGTAAGCAAACAAAAATAATTTTTGCAATTGTGCAAACCTCTTTCATATCTGGACATGTAGATTTACTTTTAGAAAATTTGTCATAAGTGTGGACTCTAAAATGATCTTTTAATCCTTCTTTTGTGGCGGTGCCTACAAAGCCTTGACCAATAATTCCTATATTTTCAATGTTCATCTTTTACTCTCTTGAAACAATCTTCTATTCCTTCAAATATATCAACTTTAGCTGTCCAGCCCATACTTTTTAAGGGTGATATTTTAGCTTTTGTTTCCTTAACATCACCGGGTCGTGGCAGTCGATATTCAAATTCAATATCAGGAAAATGTTTATTTACTAAATCTTTAATTTGATTTAAGGAGATGTTAGTGCCAGTTCCGACTTCCAAAACAGAACCATTAAAATTTTCTTCGTATTCCATACAAAAAATATTAGCGCGCACGACATCATCAACATTTACCATATCACGACGTTGTTCGCCATCGCCATTAATGTGTGGTGTTATACCACTACGCAGCGCGTGCATCCAATTTGAAATGGCTGTGGCATATGGCCCATTAATTGTTTGATCGTGAGAATAAACATTGAAATATCGAAGACTTACTGTATCAAGACCGTAAAGTTTTGAGTAGAGCGTAGTTTCTATCTCCGTTGTATATTTTTGAAGAGCGTATGGGCTTTCTGGACCACTACCATTACCCATCACCGACGAAGAGCTGGAGTATATAACCCTTTTTACAGAGCCTACTTTACGAGCAAAATTAAGCAACACCGTGCCGGCTAAAATATTATTTGTGGTTGTTTCTACGGGATTCTCAACGCTATATCCAACACGTGGCCAACATGCCATATGAAAAATATATTCAGGTTGAAAATTGTACCAGTGAGGATGAAACTTTCCATCACCACCTTCAGCTAAAGTTGTAATAATGTCATGTTGGATATCTTCTTCTAAATCTATGCCCATGACACTGTGTCCTGCATCTTCTAAAGTTTTAAATAATTTTGAGCCAATGTATCCTTTATGGCCTGTAACTAAACATCTAGCCATGAACGATCTCCAATGGTTCAATATTATGTTCGACAAAGGCTTTAAGGTCAGCACACTTAAAACGCCAAACATCGTAGATTATATTTCTATACATGCCATCATGATAATTTACATCTCTTTTAGCCATGATCAAACCACTACCAACATCTTTTACAATAGCATCAGCATATAATTCATACCATTTCACTAAATCACCCACTTTTGCTGACATTAAAAAGTCTCCTTAAGTCTTCATCATACATCATTTGAGCTAATTCTTTAAATTTAACTTTAGGCTCCCAATCAAGTACCTTCTTGGCCTTGGTCGCGTCACCTAATAATAGAGGTACCTCATGAGGCCTAAATAATCTTTTATCAGTTTCAAGATGCTTTTCTACACTAAGGCCAGCATAATCAAAAACTTCGTGAAGAAACTCTTCAACAGTGTGTGTTTCTCCGGTAGCAATTACATAATCGTCAGGATTTTCTTGCTGTAACATAAGCCACATAGCTTCGACATAATCACCTGCAAAGCCCCAATCTCTCTTAGCACTTAAATTACCAAGATGAATTTTATCTTGTAAGCCCATCTTAATCTTTGCCGCGGCCATTGTAATTTTTCTAGTTACAAACGTTTCGCCACGTCGTGGAGACTCGTGATTAAATAAAATACCGCAAGAGGCGTGAAGCCCATAACTTTCTCGATAATTCCTAACTAAATTGTGAGCAAATACTTTAGAGCATGCGTAAGGTGATGCAGGCATCAATATCGATTCTTCAGTAAAAGGCACATCAGGATTATCACCAAACATTTCTGAAGATGATGCTTGATATAATTTAATCTGAGGGTTGACATTTCGGATCGCCTCAAGTAATCTCAAAGTACCCATACCGACAGCTTCGGCAGTTTCTTCCGGTGTCTCAAAAGATACACGTACATGTGATTGAGCAGCTAAATTATATATTTCATCGGGCTTATATTCTAGAAGTAATCTGTGTATATTACCTGAATCATTCATATTACCATAAACCAGTGAAAAATCTACCACTTTGTCGACATCACTGAACAAATGATCAATACGATCAGTGGCTAAAATCGAAGTTCTTCGCTTAACACCAATCACGTGATATCCTTTACTAAACAACAGATCAGCCAGATAAGAACCATCTTGCCCTGTAATTCCGGTAATTAATGCTCTTTTTTGTTTCATGTAACACCCCTAACATTTGGAAAATTTTGTGTGTACCACTCACAAGTCATTTTTAATCCTTTTTCAAAATCAGTATAATCATTTTTATTCCATCCAAGTTCCAATAATTTTTTATTACAACTTGGCTTGCGGTATTGGCCGCTTGGTCGGTTAGTGTCCCAAGTTACAGCACCATTATAATTCATAAACTTACAAATTAAATCCACAACTGATTTAATGGTTCTCTCTTCTGTGGTGCCGATATTAACTGGCAAATCTCCGCTATAATTTTCCATTAAAAACAATAAAATTTTTGAAATATCAGATGCAAACGTAAACTCTCTTAAATTTTCACCGCTTCCCCAGAAAACAGGAATATCACCAGTAATTTTAGCACCATGTACTTTTCTAATAATTGCAGGAATCACATGCCCATCTTCAAGGTGAAAATTGTCATGTAAGCCGTAAAGATTATTAGGAACTGCGCAAATAAAATTACAACCATATTGTTGTCTGAGGGCTCTAGAATAAACATCTACCATTCTTTTAGCGTATGCATATCCAAAATTACTGTCATGAGGTGGGCCATCATTAAATTGTTCAGGTGTGAGAGGGTATTTAGCATCATCTGGATATACACACGTTGACAATAGTGAGACAACTTTTTTGGTATTATACTTTCTAGCAGAATCTAGCAGATTAGTATTCATTAAAATGTTATCTTTAAAAAAATCTGCGATATACTTGGAATTACTATGAACACCACCAACTCTTGCAGCAAGGTTAATAATCGCATCTGGTTCTGTATCCTTAACCATAGCGTCGGTTTGAGATGAGTCCCTAAGATCATAATCGTTAGAACCTAAAAGAGTAAAATCATATTTATTACTTAACTGTTGAAAAGATTTTCCAACCATTCCGGTGCCACCAGTGACTAATATTTTTTTCATTACCATATCTTA